>Ga0247611_10000165_pt1 | contig 136710 bp, 109 predicted proteins | sample 177DNAGHGhighgp2_FD_192422 | JGI IMG/M metagenome (GOLD analysis project Ga0247611, IMG submission 192422) | Sheep rumen microbial communities from Palmerston North, Manawatu-Wanganui, New Zealand - 1770 DNA GHGhigh gp2 | ecosystem: Host-associated > Mammals > Digestive system > Stomach >...
GTGATATCGTCCTGCCAGGTGGCTTTGATTTCCTCGGCGCTCTTGCCCTCGGCAATCATTTCGCGCACGCGGGTAGTGCCCATGAGCAGGTCAAAGAAGTTGCTCTTCAAGTAGAACTGGTGCCCTCCCTTGGTGAGGTTGCGATAAGCATCAATGACATATTCCAGGTTGATGCCCTTGGCAATGACATCCTCAGCCTTCAGGTTGTGCAGGTCCACACCATAGCACAGTTTGTCCATTTGTGGCGGGGTCTTGGCGCCAAAGCGGCTCTTGGGCGTGAATGAGAAGGCATAGCCAGTCATCTCGGGGTGACCATAGACCTGGAAGGGCCAGTCGGTGCCACGTCCCAGACTCACCGTCGTCCCCTCAAAGTAGCAAGTCGAGGGATAAAGGTAGATGGCGAGCATATTAGGCAGGTTGGGGCTCGGGGCAATGGGCAGTTGGTAACGGGTTTGGTGGGTGTAGTTCTCACAGGGGATGACCGTGAGGTCACACTTCTTGCCTTCTTTTAACCAACCCTCGCCGTTGGCCATCTGCGCCAGTTCGCCCAGCGTCATGCCATGCACCGTAGTAATGGGCAGGCGACCTACGCCCGACTTGAGTTTCATGTCCAGGATGGGACCGTCAACATACATGCCATTAGGATTGGGGCGGTCGAGCACCATGAACTGCTTGTCATAGGTCACCGCCGCATCCATCAGGTTGATCATTGTCACATAATAGGTATAGAACCTCAAGCCCACGTCCTGGATATCGGTCACAATCACATCGATACCGTCCATTACCTGCTTGCTGGGCATGGGTGACTTGCCGTCATAGAGCGACGCGATGGGGATGCCAGTCTTCTCGTCAACACTGCTCGACACGTGCTCGCCGGCATCAGCATTACCGCGAAAACCGTGCTCGGGCGAGAAGATGGTCACCACGTTCACGCCGTTCTCGAGCATCAGGTCCAGGGTGTGCTTGTCGCCCACCATGCCGGTTTGATTGCTCAGCAGCGCCACGCGCTTGCCCTTGAGCAGGGGTACATATTCACTCGTGCGGGCGGCGCCCAGCACCACCTCGGCGCTGGCCTGTTCACCCGTTGTTAGTGTCTGTTGTTGGGATGGGGCCGTTGTCGCAGTCGTTGTGGCCTTACTGTGACAGGCATTAAGCGTGGTGAGCGACGTGAGCGAGAGCCACGCCACGGCCAGCAATAAGAAAATCTTGGTCACTTTCATCATGATTTTGGTTATTGGTTCTAATCTTTACCGCAAAATTACCCATTTACACGAAATATCCCAAACAATTTTTGTATTTTTGCCCTGTCTCGGCAACGCGCGTCATCATGCGACGCACATGCCGATTTATCTAACAGGTATTGAGAATGGCACTTGTCAATGATAAAAAGTGGGGTAGGACCAATGGCGCTTTGGCAGCCATTGTACTGGCTGCCGTGGCGTTTTATGTGCTCAACCTGTTGTCGCCCGAGTTTCACGATGATTTTGTCTATAAATTCATGCTCGTGAATGGCTCAGTCGATTATTCCCGCCCTATCAATAGCCTGACTGATGTGTTCCGTTCCCAATGGGAGCACTATTTTGTGGCCAATGGCCGCAGCGTGGTGCACGTTCTGGTCCAGGTGTTCACGGGACTGTTGGGCAAGCAGATTTTCAATGTGCTTAATGCCATCGTTTTTGCCATTTTTGTCTATCTGCTGCAGTACAATGTCACGCGTCACTTGCGGGGCAAGGGTTTCTTTGCAGTCACGTTCACGTTGTTTCTTGTATTGCTGTTGCCCTTGTTCAAGGACACCTTCCTGTGGATGACTGGCAGCGTGAACTACCTGTGGAGCGGCACTGCGGTGCTGCTTTTCCTCTCGATATATGAGTCAAGGGGACATCTCCTCATAAAAGACAGTAGGGTAGTGGTGTGGATGTTGCCGTTGGCGTTGTTCATGGGCTGGACCCATGAGGGCATATCGTTGCCGCTCGCCGTCTCGCTGTTGGTGCTCAATCTCTTGGATTTTAAGCGTTCGCATCACACGTGGGGATTCTGGCTCACTGTGGCATTCCTTGTCGGTGCCTGCATCACGGCGTTTGCTCCTGGCAACTTGGTCCGTTCGTCAGCGGCTGGCGGTTTTGCTTTGTCCACCTTGGGGTTGAAGGTGCTCAATGGCATCACGGTGTTTGGTCACCTCAGAATCGTCTATCTGGCCATCCTCTTGACGGCTGTCTTGTGGTTAGTTAATCGGCCATTGGCCCACGATGTGCTCAGGCAGAACAGGCACCTCTTGCTGGCGATGTTGCTTTCGGTGGGCATCGTTCTTGTAGCTGGCTTGACTTCCCAGCGCACGGCCTTTGGCTTGGAGCTGTACTCAATGGTCTTTGTCTTGCGGCTCGTTGGTCAATGGTCAGCCTGTTTAAAGGGTAAAACGTTGAATTGGTGTGCTGTCACTTTGTCGGTGTTGTTAATTGGTTTTTATGCGCTGTTACTGAACCACACCATCCCCACGTGGCATGAAACGCAGCGCCTCATCGCCCAAATTGAGCGCAACGAGGATGGCATCATCGGCACGCGTGAGCATGATGCCGGCCTTTTCTCAGGCTTTGTACGCACGATGATTTCTAACGACGCTGCCAGGAATGCCATCAATTATGATTCTCAGGGGTGGCCGTTAAGCATCGCGGCTACCTATCATCGAGATTCGCTGGTGTTCTTGCCTCAGGCATTTCTTGACGATTTGGCCGCCCATGGTGAGAAATATGAGCGTTTGGACTTCAACTCACCATTTGAGTTCTTTGTCCAGCGCATCGATGATCCTGTGTCGGTTCGCGAGGTGACGTTCTCGTTGTCACCTGCCGATTTTGATAGTCTGCCGTTCTTTTTCCGTCCCATAGCCCGGCACATGAACAAGTACACTGCCAACGAAGTTGTCACCGACAAATGGGCCACGGTTAAACTGTTCGGCAAGAATTACCTCTTAATCAAGAAAGACCACGATTTGGATTCAAGGTTAATCGACATCAAAATCAGATGAATAAATAATTTAGCCTATCTTTGCATGATGATGAAAACGATACGAGTCATAAGGATTGCCCTCTCAGTGGCGGTTTTGCTCGTCACTGCAGCCTTGGTGTGGCAGGGGCATAACGAGACGCTGCTGCATTACCAACTGACGCTCAATCTGTCTAGCATGGTGCTGGGCGTGCTCATCACTTGGCTGATTGTCACCCTGCTTGTGGGGCGTGTCTATTGCTCCAGCGTATGCCCCGTTGGCACATTGCAGGACATTGCCGCATGGCTCGACAAGCGTCTGCGACATGAGGGCAAGGGACATTATCATTTCGTCTTTTCCAACGACCGTATCCGCTACCTCACGTTGCTGCTTGTCGCAGTGGCCATGACTGCCGATCAACGTTACATGGGGTATGTCGCCAGGTTGCTTGACCCCTCGCAGCTGTTTAGCGACTGCTTGGGTGTGCATGGCTTTTTCACTGCACCGCTCTTTGGCTTCTTGGGCGCGGGCATCGCACTGGTCATCCTGCTCGGCATTCTGTGGATTGCCTATCGTGGCGAGGGTCGCTCGTTCTGCAACACCATCTGCCCGGTCGGTACCGTTTTGGGTTTCGTGAGCCGAGCATCGCTCTATCATTTTGACATTGACACCGACTTATGTACAGGTTGCAACCAGTGTGTGCAGGAGTGTAAGGCACAGTGCATCAATCCCAACGATCACACGATTGACCTGAGCCGTTGCGTGATGTGCGTGAATTGTGCCGCTTCATGCCCCAATCGGGCCATCAAATTCACTAACACGCGCAAGCGTTTGTCCACCCCCTTGATGCAGCCCACGCCTTAAGATAATTACCTATATTGGCTGTCATGGGCTCAATGAAACAAATAGGAGATATCTGGGGTCGAGAGGTGCTGAAGTTTTGCCTTTGGACCCTCATCGCGGCTCTGGTATGCTTTTTGCTGTATAGGATTCTCGTGAACAACACAACTCAACACCTGGTGCCGCTCAGCCATGTGGAGCGCGACGGACTGATGACCGTGACGCTGCCGGCGTCATTGGCCGACACGTTGCTGCGCTATGAGGCGTTTGACGTGCATTTCAACTACGAGCGGGGTATCGCCAACTGTGCGGCCTATGAGCTCACTGTGGGAGAATTGCATGGCGATGTGCCGCGTGGTGACTTCATGCCCGATGCTCACGTCACGGGCTGCGCTTTGCCTACCGACTATGCCAGTAGCGGGTTGGAACGTGGCCACTTGGTGCCCGCTGGTGACCTCAAGTGGAGCGAGGAGGCCATGCGCCAATCGTTCCTGATGACTAACATCTGTCCCATGGCCAAGGGGCTGAACGAGGGCGGGTGGGCCAAGCTGGAGGAGAAGGTGCGCGAGTGGGCGCGCCGTGATAGTGCGCTGTTGGTGTTTGCTGGTCCCATTGTCAGTGATGGCGACAGCACGTTGGCTCGTGGCAAGGTGACCGTTCCTTCACGCTATTTCAAGGTGGTGATGGCCCCCTGTGTGAGACCTGTGCGGGCTATCGCGTTCATCTATCCTAACGGCAACAGCGCTGGGCGACTCGACAAATATGCCGTGAGCGTCGATGAGGTCGAGCTCCAGACGGGTCTGGACTTTTTCCCTGCCCTGCCCACGAGCGAGCAACACCGCGTGGAATCAATCGTTAACCTCGACGCGTGGCTCAATTGACAATAACCTAAATATAATGATATCAAGTAAACAATGAAACAAACACTCAAAATTTGGATTCTTGTGGCAGCGATGGTGCTGGGTGGTGCCATCCCCCCGCAGTTGATTGGCGATAACGGCATCACCACCCAATGGTGCGCCCAAGCAAAGAGTAAAAAGAAATCCAAGAAAAAAAGCCAAAATAAGAAGAATAAGAAGAATAAGTCCAATAAGGCTAATAAGTTTAGTTTCTATAGCGCGGCTAGCCAGCCCAATCTGACAAGCAAGACCCCTCAGCAAGGCGGCAATGCCTTGCTCGCGGTGGGTATCCCCAAGGGCGTAAGCAATGAGGTCATCAATTACAAGGCGATACGTGTCAATTTCAACCCGGCAATGAGGATTCCCAACTGCGTGGCCTATGAACTGACGGCGACAATGGTCGATATGTGTGATGCCCCCGACCACGAGTCGCGCAAGAATTTCAATTATGCTAAGGATCCCAGTGTCAACTCATGCCCCGAGAATTGGGAATACCGCAACAGCGGCTACAGCCGCGGACACATGGCGCCTGCCATGGATATGCGCTGGAACAGAACAACGATGGCGCAGTGTTTTTACATGACCAACATGTGCCCCCAGGACACCAAGCTCAACAATGATCACTGGCGTGCGCTCGAGGAGAAAGTACATCGCTGGGCTAAACGCGACAAGCGCCTCATGGTCTATACAGGTCCTATCGTCGGCAAGAATCCCACGATGATTGGCAAGGACAAAAAGAACATCGCGGTTCCCGACGCCTTCTTCAAGGTGGTCTATGTTCCCGAGCAGGGCCGCGCCATCGCCTTCATCTACGATAACCGACCCTGTCCTGGAGGCATCAGCAAGTATGCCGTCACCGTGGCCGAGGTCGAGCGTCGCACTGGCCTCACCTTCTCCTCCACCATCCCCAAAAACCAGTGCAACATCAACGATTGGTAAACTGAATATGAAATCCGATACCCCTAGGTTGCAGGAAGCCCAATTGGTCATATTTGACTGATTGGGCTAATTTGCAGTGTAACAGTGCTCAAATTCACAACGAATAGTTGTTGTAGTTGTTGTTCCTCGTTATGCAGGTTGTTTGAAACTCGTGCGTCAGCCTAAACCCCGCAAAGATTATTTGTTATTCAAGATAACTTTTACTAACTTTGTGGCGTAATAAGTGTTTAATCGAATAACTCATATCATGAGTAAGGAAATTCAAAACACAAATCCTGAGCCTGGTATAGAGCAGCTTTATGAACGAGTCAAAAGCATCCTGACCAGTGCTAGACAGCGTGCATATAGCGCCGTCAATTTCGCTATGGTTGAGAGTTATTGGTTGATAGGTCAAACAATAGTAGAACATGAACAGCATGGCGAAACAAGGGCTGGATATGGCAAAGGGCTGTTAAAAGAGTTAGCGTCAAAGCTTACAATAGAATATGGTAAAGGTCTTGATGAGCGTGAACTGCGCAAAATGCGCCAGTTCTACCTCGTTTTCAAAAATCGGGACACACTGCGTCCCGAATTAACGTGGTCACACTATCGACGGCTTATCAGCATTGAAGATGAACAAGTCCGTATATGGTATATGAATGAAGCGGCAAATGCCGTTTGGAGTACCAGGCAGATGGATAGGCAGATTTCCACGTTATACTATGAACGTCTTATGGCTAGCAGGGACAAAGCTCCTGTGATTCATGAAGCTCAAGAAAAACTCAACACTCTGCACCCAACACACTTTATTCATGATCCTTATGTGCTGGAATTCTTAAACCTTAAAGAATATCCCGCTTTACGAGAGAGTGATTTGGAGCAGGCCTTAATAGACCATCTACAGCAATTCTTGTTAGAATTAGGACGCGGTTTTTGTTTTGTGGCAAGACAACAAAGAATGCGATATGATGATGAGGATTTTTATGTTGATTTGGTGTTCTATCACAGCATTTTGAAATGTCATGTGTTGATTGACCTCAAACTTGGAAAACTCACTCATGAAGATGTAGGGCAGATGGATAGCTACATTCGCATGTTTGATGCCCTATACAGGAATAATGACGATAATCCCACACTTGGCATCATTCTGTGTTCACAAAAGAGTGAAGCAATCGTGAAATATTCTGTATTGAACGAAGGAAAACAGATTTTCGCTTCTAGGTACAAACTTTATTTGCCAACAGAAGATGAATTTAAGAAGATGTTAGAAACACTTTAAAATTTTAAGAATATCAAGTTTACCACTTTCTGAAATTCATTTGAGTTAGTGAAGTGGGTATTAAAAAAACAGACGATATGAGCAAGAAGAAGATATTATACCTGATTGGGGCGGTGATATTGCTGCTGCTGGGATATAAGGGAGCTGACTTGAAAAACTCGTTCTACAAGAGTGCTTACAACGATGAACTGCCCACCGAGGAGCAGACTGCCGACAAACAGGGCGAAGGCAAGGAGTACAAATCAACGGGCGACCAGTTGTTGCTCGACGTGAAACTGCCTGAACGGCTCGAGAACCAGACGGTGCGCTACAAGTCCATCGTGGTATATTTCAACAAGAACTACCGCGTGCCCAACTGCGTAGCATACGAGTTGACCAACACCATGACATCGATGGCCGACTCGCGCGAAGCCGAGAACCGCAACGACTACCAGTTTGAACGCGACCACAATGTGAAGGGCTGCCCCGACTGGTGGGAATACAAGGAGAGCGGCTACACCCGTGGACATATGGCACCGGCGATGGACATGCGCTGGAACCGAACTGCCATGGAGCAATGCTTCCTGATGACCAACATCTGCCCGCAGGTAGCCGAGATGAACGATGGCGAGTGGCGCCACCTCGAGGAAGCGGTCCACAAGTGGTCACGCACGGCCGAGCGGCTCATCGTGTTCACGGGTCCCATCTTCTCGGACGACATGGAATACATCGGCAAGCATGGCGACATTGCAGTGCCCGAGCGCTTCTTCAAGGTCATTTATTCGCCCAAGCAGAACCGCGCCATCGCCTTTGTGATGGAGAACAAGGAACTGCCTAACAGCTGGACCAACTATGCCACCACCATCGACAAGGTGGAGGCGTTGACGGGATATAACTTCCTGGCATCGCTCGAGGATGGCGTGGAGAACGTCATCGAGAGCAAGGAGAACATTAAAGACTGGCCTAAATACTATCCAAGACGATGAACACAATTGAAATGAATGGCATGGGCGATACCATCTGCGCTGTCTCGACCCCGCAGGGCCGAGGAGGCATCGCCGTCATCCGTGTGAGCGGTCCCCAGGCGCTGGACATTGTGCAACGTTGCTGGCAGGGCAAGCCCCTGGCCGACATGGCTACCCACACGGTCCATCTGGGCAATGTGGTGGATCATGATGGCGAGTTGCTTGACCAGGTGGTACTGACCATCTTTCGCGCACCCAACTCGTTCACGGGCGAGGATGTCGTGGAACTGACGTGTCATGGCTCGACATGGATCCAGCAGCAGGTGATTCATGCGCTCATCGACGCGGGCTGTCGCCATGCCATGGCGGGCGAGTTCACGCGTCGAGCCTTCGCCAACGGACGCATGGACCTGTCACAGGCCGAAGCCGTTGCCGATGTTATCGAGGCGCAGTCCCGTGTGGCCCACCATGTGGCCATGAACCAGATGCGCGGACGCTACAGCGATGAACTGCACGGTCTGCGCGACAAGCTATTGCGCTTTGTGTCGCTCATCGAGCTGGAACTGGACTTCAGCGAGGAGGACGTGACCTTTGCCGACCGTGGCGAGGTGACTGCCCTGGCGCACGACATTCATGCGCTCATCTCCCGCCTGGCCGATTCCTATCGCGACGGAAATGCCATACGCAACGGTATGCCAGTCGCCATTGTGGGCCAGACTAACGCGGGCAAATCCACACTGCTCAATGCCCTGCTGCGTGACGACCGCGCACTGGTGAGCGACATACACGGCACCACACGCGACACCATCGAGGACACCATCGTCATAGGCGGCACGTTGTTCCGCTTCATCGACACGGCGGGCATACGCCAGTCGAGCGACACCGTCGAGCGTATGGGCATCGAGCGCTCCTGGCAGGCTATCGACAAGGCCAATGTTGTGCTTTGGGTCGTTGACGTCACTAGTGCCGACACCAGTATGGCTCGAGACATCCTTGCCCGCTGCAAGGGAAAGGCCCTTATTGCCGTGCTCAACAAAACCGACCTTGACGATGATATCGCCACGAGAAGTGAACTGAACGACATCCTGCCCGAGGGCACTCAAGTCGTGGCCATGAGTGCCAAGAATGTTGACGACGTCGAGGCCTTGCGCGCGCTCATCGTCGAGGCGGCAACCCAGCCCGAAGTGGATGCCGACGCTGTCATCGTCACCAACGCCCGCCACTACGAAGCACTGATTCGCGCACGCGAAGCACTCACCCGCGCCATCGATGGCCTTGACAACGGCCTGAGTGGCGACCTCCTCGGTCAGGACATCCGTGAGTGTCTCCACTGGCTCGGCTCCATCACCGGCGAAGTCACCACCGACGACATCATCGGTGAAATCTTCTCCCACTTCTGCATCGGCAAATAGAGCCTTAGAAACAACTCTGAACAACTTTGAACGACTTGAAGTAAACCGCTATAAATTAGCGGTTTATTCGTTTTTAACACTTCAGGTTGCATATTTTTTTCTTCAACTTTCTCGTACTATTTTTGTATCATATTTCTACCGCGAGTGTAAACTGTGTTCAAATTGTCTTCCAGTATGCAATATTTGGGACAAACGTGATACACCATGAGAAACCCCAAAAACGCTATCGACGGGACAATATGATACACAGTGAGAAATTGCGAGAAAGAGTGAGACAAAAATGGCGGATTTTCCGCAGAGTTAAACCTTTATAATGACGCACATTTATGGAAATAGAGAAACGATGTCAGTGGTGCGGGAAACAATTCATAGCACACAAAATGACGACTCTTTACTGCTCTTCAACCTGTGTTAACAAGGCTTACAAGGCAAAAAAGAGACAGATGAAGAAAGAAGAAATTGAATCAGAGCAGGACTCAAAACTGCCAACAGTGGAGAGTATCGGACAAAAACCATTCCTTTCACCAAAAGAGGCAGCTTACCTTCTTGGCATAAGTCTGCCGACTATATATAGATATATGGCAAAAGGAATGTTCAAAGCATTGAGAACACCGGCAAAAACAATTATCCGATGGAGTGATCTCGAAGCATGGTTTGACAATGCCCCCGCATATGTCAAGCGGAACAACCGCAGGCATAAGATCGAGCACGATAGCTATACAATGAAGGAGATTTGTGAGAAATATCAAGTGACCCGAAAAGTGGCCATGCGACGGATTGAGCAGTTTGACATCCCAAAGATATACGAGGGACGCAATGTGTCCTTCTCAAAAACTGCCGTTGACAGGTACTTTTCCGAACTCATCGAGGACTTTGATAAGGAGAATTACTACACTATCCAACAGGTTATGGAGAAGTTCAACATGTCCTACTCTGCCGTCATTTCTTTTGCCAAACGGCATAAGTTACCAAGGGTTACCAGGCGGAGGGAAGTGTTCTATTCCAAACCCCATATCGACAGCCTGAAAGGTAATGGTGAAGCTATTGATCCTCTCTACTACACTTTTAAGGAGGTGATGGAGAAGTACGGATTCACAAAAGATCAAGTGAGCCATTATCTCCATACCTATCATATAGACCGCTTCAAACGAGGCACCTTTACAATGATTAACCGGAAGGAGTTTGACAAGACAATCAAGGAACGCATGAATGGATTCACAAGCATCTCTGAACTCAACGCAAAGATTGAAAAAGCAAAGGATGATCGAACAAGAACAGAGCAAATCACACCTCATTCTGGCAGCATTGAAATCATACCAAGTGTGGAATCAGAGAATGATGCAGATGGGTACGAAGGCTATATTAGTGCCGAGGAGATAGCAGCACGATACAAACAAAGCAAAAAGTGGGTTGGCTTCCTGCTGCGTCAGAAAAAAATACCGAGGGTGCAGGTAGCAGGAATCCTGCTCTACGATGAGACAGCGGTTGAAGATGTCTTCAGCAGATATTCGTCACCAGCCTCTATCACAGAATGGTACACCACAGATGATATAGAAAAGATGTACAACATGACACCTGTGGCCAGACGCAGCTTTACTCATCGTCACAATATCCCTACAAAAAAGGAGTATGGCATCACGTATTACTCCAAGCTCCATGTTGACTTTGCACGTAATCCAGGACTCCAATATGCCGAAGACTACTACATGGTCGAGCAGATTATGGCCAAGTATCATGTTGACAGGGAAACTGTGTATGGTATTGTCAGATACAAAAAAATCCCGAGCGCCAAAGACGGCCAGTTTAGAGTGTATCTTAAATCCGCCATTGATAAGTGCTTTTCCGATAAACAAGAGAGAGACAATAAGAAATAATAAGTTCAGACTTATCCCAGCATTATTTTCAATTATAATCCGCTGATTGCCATCAGCATAAAATAAGTAAAGACATTTGCAAACTAATAAAACAATAAAGACATGCAGTACTGCAAGACAATCACACTTCGGAAACGCATCCTCAAATGCGGGATGATTTCCCTCTATCTGGACTATTATCCAGGCTATCGTGACATCATTTCCATGAAGACCATCCGTCGTGAATCGCTTGGTATTTACATTTATCCCAAGCCCCATAACAAGCGTGAGAAGGACTTCAATAAGGTAATGATTGAAAAAGCTGAAGCCATTCGCTGCAGGCGTTTTGAGTCCATCGTGAACGAACGTTATGACTTTTTTGACAAAAAGAGATTCAACGGCGACTTCCTTGCCTACTTCTATCAGATGCTTCAAAACAAAGACCCCAAGTGGAGGTTTGTCTATGAACACTTCTCATACTTTGTTGGCGGCAAGTGCAGCTGCAAGGAAATCGACGTTGAACTGTGCAACAAGTTCCGCGATTACCTTCTGACAGCAAAGAACATGCGCAACGGCAGACCGATGGCCATCAACTCAGTCGCTGGCTATTGGTCAACATTCCGTGGCTTCCTGAATATTGCTTACCGTGACAAGATGATCCAAACTAACCCCAATGACTTCTTGGACAAAATCAAGACCATTCCTGTTGACAAGCAGAGTCTGTCAATGGAAGAGCTTCGCAGGCTTTACCGTACTCCATGTGACATCGACGTACTGAAAAAGGCATCAATTTTCGCTTGCTTAACAGGTATGCGCCGAAGTGACATCATCAATCTCAGATGGGAAAACATCAAGGAATACGCCGACGGCAACAAGTATGTCGAGTTCTATGCACAAAAGACTAAAACACACAACCTTATCCCAATCACTATGGGAGCATACGACCTCATCTCTGAGGGACGAAAATCCTTATATGGGCCGGTATTTGACGGGTTTGAGATAGACATGGCACGGAAACCGCTGAAAACCTGGCTTGCTAAGGCCGGTATCAGAAAGCGGATAACATTCCACTCATTCCGGCATACTTTCGCATCGCTCCAAGTGGAACTTGGCACGGATCTCTACACTGTCCAGCAGCTCCTGGCACACAAGAGTGTCACAACCACACAAATCTATACTTGTCATGCCGACCCAAAGAGACGGGAAGCTGCCGAAAGAATATCATCCATGCTTCTCGGTGATGATAAAAAAGTAACGGCTCAAACCAAGAAAACGAGGAATTGTGGCTGAAGATTACGAAACCCCTCAATATATTGAGGCAATAAAGAAATAAGCCAATTAACCACAAAATCCATAATTATGATGGATTGATTGCTGTTATTAGTGGCTAATTCCGTAACTTTGCGCTCAAATTATTGATATTTCATTAATATGAAGAGCAAAAAGGTTACGGAACTTTTCTTTTTGGTTGTAGGCTGTATTGCAATGGGTTTATATATAGCAATGCTTTTCGAATGGATTGATTGTGCCGACTGGTTCATACTTCCCTCAAAGTTCATCAGCGGACAGTATGAGCAAGCAAAAGCCTTCACACCCATCTTATATATTACCCTGGCGCTGCTGGTTCTTATCAGGATGACATTCATCAGTTATGCAATGGGCAAGACGGTAGTTGTTATCCCTCATAGTAAGCAGCAGTTGCGTCTTGTCACTGGATCAAAAAACGATTTAATGACAGAAGAGCCGGAGAAAGATAAGACTGAGGTCATCAGAGAACGCCATCAGCAGCAGCTCATACAACGTAAGCGTCAAATTATGACATGTGTTTTGGATTACGTGGAGCTCACACTGGCCCCCTACATGAAGACCTCTGACCTCCATGTCTTTTGTAACAACATCAAAAATTGGGAGACTTCAAAGGACATTGAACCTTCGCCGTCCATAACCAACGGGCAACTTTCAACATTGGACCTCAGACATTTAGCCTGGAACATCGGAGAACGTTTCAAGTGGAATGGTGAGCAGCGGGCCATATTTATCAAGCGGTCGTTCCCCAATGAGTTCCGAGATCTTGAAATCAAATCAATCCGGCAAAACCTGCGACAACATGGAACTTGCATCATCCCGATAGACATCCCGGACAAAGGCTGTTTCAAGTTTCATACCCCATCCGCCAGCTTGCCATAAAACATTTACCTGCTTGTTACAACTTATTCTGACTTATTCCAAACTTAACTTTTGATGACATCATCCAGCATTGAATCAGTCTGTTACTTTGCCCTCGGAATCATAATAATTTCGACAATATGCAAGAACAGATCACATTCAACGACCTTCCCATGATGGTCTCACAGGTGCTCAGCAAAATGGAGCGGCTTGAACGTGTAATTGAAACCATCAGAGAACGGATAGACGGCAATTCCACATCTTCAGCCGAACATATTCCAATGACTATTGACGAGGCATGTGACTTCCTGAAGATGAAGAAATCAACAATGTACTATCACGTAGAACGTGGCAACATCACAGTCACCAAACGAGGGAAAAACTTCATTTTTTTCAAAGATGAACTTGTGCATTGGCTTGAAGGCGGCAGGAAAAACCAGGAAAGCAGCATGAATCCAGACGAAGAGAATGACATGCGCCTGGCTTCATTTAGACGAAAACCCAAAGGATTCTATCCAAGAAGATGACTCATCCCCACCCAAGATGCGCCCATGCCAAATTTCTGTGTCTTTCTACTTGCCAGCCATTGGCATCGCTTTTGTCCATCACGTCTCGGCCTTTCGTGCAAGCATGAAAGCCTTCGCAGTATTGGACAATGACCAGTGAGAGTCGCCGAGAAACTCTGTGATGTATGTACTGTAGAATGCAAGTCTGACAACAGACATGCCTTCTCTTTTCCGTACATATAACACGGAGTTTCTTTTTCGACGACACTCACAGGTCACCACCATGCAATGGCCTGGCAGGCAGATTCATTGTTGGCATGGACTGCATCACCACCCTCATTCATCTGAAATATAATAGCTTCATATGAGATTGCTTTATTTTCTTGTAGCGATGTAGCGAAGCACAAACAACCCCATTGTTCTTTTTAAATATCAGCGACTTACGCTTCGCTACATGGTTTATTTTAGGTTTTGTTTCGCTACAAAAAACAGGGGCGGCCTGCCAAAGGTGACCCCTGCGTTGTTTTATTAAAAACTAGTCGTATGAAATGAAAAAAGTTAGTTGGTGTTTGTATTGCTGCGGTTATTTGAACTCATTACACTTTGGACAGAACCAGTATGATTGCTTCTTCTTTTTGCTGAACACGCTTATCAGCGGCAGACCGCATATCGGGCAAAGCTTGATGACAGGCTTCATCCGCAGGTCCGCATAGAAGATTGGTTTCAGAGTGGTCGGATGTACACAAGAATTCTCCTGACAGATCCAGAAGTGCTTCTTGGTCTTCGGGGAATACTTGCGTACAAGCGTTTTACGATGGCATACAGGACATTCCCTATTGGGAACCTCCTGGCCTTCAGCTGCTTTGATTGTCAATGACATACGAGGGGAGCTCTCTTCTGCGAACTTAATGTTTTCCCGAACCATCCTCTCGGTCTGCTCCATAAAGTCACCTAACCCCATCTTGCCATCGGCAATGGCCGAGAGATTATACTCCATTTCTGCCGTGAGGTCAGGCTTGGTCAATGATTCGTGAATGTTCTCGATCATTGCCACGCCGAAGTCAGTCGGAACGAGTTCCTTGCCCTTTTTCTGAATACAGGGAAACGAATGAGACTTTCCTGACGATATGGCGAGCAAGTCAGCAATGATGCTATCACGAGTTGCCGGCGTTCCAATGCCTTTGCACTCCTTCAGTTTCTCTCTGTTAGGATTGTCTGGGTTGACAAAACGCCAGATATTGGTCATCGCTGCCAGCAGCGAGCCTTCCGTAAAACGCTTAGGGGGAGTGGTCTTCTTATCCTCTATAATATATACAGGTATAGGGAACTCATCGCCAACCACAAGGTTTGGAATGTCTTTGACTTCATCCTCCTTGTCATCCGACTTAGCAACACTACGCCATCCTGGACTGACAACCGCCTTGCCAGTTCCTGCGAACATACATCCTTGTGCCTCTATTTCGTATTTGATGGCGTTGTATTTACAAGGGGGAAAGAACTGGATGATGTACCGCATGGCTATCATGTCATAGATCTTGCGCTCCCATTCGTCCAAGTTTTTTGGGACAACGCCAGTAGGTATCAGCGCATGATGTGCGCTGACCTTGTTGTCATTGAAGCAGCGACTCTTTATTGTGGAGTCGGCATGGAGTGCAGCCTCCATGCCATAATCGCCAAGGGATTTCAAAATTCGGACACCATCCTGGTGTTGACTTGATGGGATGTAATTACAGTCAGAACGTGGATAGCTCACGAACTTCTTTTCATACAAGGACTGTACCCTTGCAAGCACACTCGACGGAGACATGCCATAACGCTTATTGGCTTCCACCTGCAAAGTATCGATGGAGTAAGGCAATGGCGAACTTTCAGTCTGGCTATGCCTCTCGCAGTGGGCGACCCTTGCGGTTTTATTTTTGATTTCTTCCTTGATCCGCTCCAGATATTTCCGGTCAATGATACGCCCTTCGCAGTCAGTCGGAGCATCCGCTGTCGATGTCAATGTTGCCGTGAAGGGGATGCCGCCCTTTGAGAGGTTAGCCTTCAATTCATAGTAGTTGATGGAATGGAAATCTTTTATCTCCTTTTCCCGATTGACCACCAAAGCAAGCGTGGGTGTCTTCACACGCCCTACACGCCAGACACAACCATTCCCGCCTGTCCGGGCACTGATCGTATATGCCCTCGACAGATTGATGCCTACTAACCAGTCTGCCCGTTCACGCGCCATGCCTGCATGGTACAATGAACGAAACCGTTCATTCGGCACGATATTGTCAAACGCCCGTTTCATACTGTCGCTGTCTTTGGCATTGATGAGAATGCGCCGTACATCCCCCTTATAGCCTACATATTCCAATATTTCGTCAATCAGCAACTGCCCCTCACGGTCAGGGTCACCGCCATTGACTACGGCATCGGCCTTCTTCAAAACAGTGCGGATATACTCAAATTGCCCCTTGGCTGTTGGCGAGGGGAGTTTCTTCCATTCTGTCGGGAATATGGGATATTTCTTAAAATCAGCATATTCCTTACCGTAGGCCTCAGGCATGGCCGTCATCAAGATGTGGCCAAACGCCCATGTCACGATGACATCATCTTTCTGGTAGCAGTGCTTGCTCCGACAGGCGGCATAATCACTCCACAAGTAAGACGCTATTGCTGTGGCGATGTCCGGCTTTTCTGCAATATAAACTGTCATAACGATTATGTTTACAGGTTCCTTTGAATGATATTTGGTGGCTGGTGTCTTGTGCGGACCATCGTTGGGTATTCCAGCTCCACATTGTACATGTGGAGAATCCTGTAGATGTTGCTCTTCCCGTGATAGCCCGTCCTTGACATGATTTCCTTGATGCTGTAACCCGCATTGTACATATTGATGACCATGCGGTATTTCTTCAGTTTCTTCTCCTGGTGCTTATCTGCAATGAGTTCCGCCTCAAAGTCATCAAAACCTTCATCACGCTTGTCTGTACGCACATTGACAATGGCAGAGAGCACATTCCTGGTGCTGCCATTTGGGAACAACTCATCGGAGGTGTCCAAACCATCGAACAAAGAAATAATCCGAATGTGCCGACTTAGGCAGTATTTCAGGAAAAACACCAGATCCGTGTGATTCTTGAAGGCATTGTCAAATGACAGAAGCACCGCTGCGTCGCCTTCATTGAGTTTGCCGAGAAAACACTTCCATTCAAGACGATCATTGTCATCCTTGTCCTCAATATGGATAGGGGAACATTGAAGCTGTTTCATCTTTGAAACCCCCACTTCAATATTATCAACATATTGAGCATTATTTATATAGCCGACGCAACTCATGTTGTACCTCTTGCTGCAAATATTGAGCGCAAAGTTATATTATAATTATTTAATAGACACTTTATTTGTCAACTTTAACACTTTGTTTTGCAATCAAATAAGCAATTTGGTTCTGTTTGGTTCTATTTCTCAATAAAATGATACCAATAATTAAAATATTAGGAAATAATATCAATATTTTGAGCAAAACACAGTAGTTTTGCATCCTGTAAATCAACCCAAACATATTTATAAGGATATGATCACATTTAACACGTTCAAAAACTCAAAACATTTGACATTAAAACTATGTTTATTATGCCTGACGGTTTTCCTGTTTTCATCATGCTCCAGTGATGACAAACTTGATTTCAGATCTTCAAATGATGCGTTAAGAGCATATCAGGATTATCTGAGTTCCGTCAAAGAAACAAAGATCTGCAACACTTCATCATTCTGTAAAGAAATCAAGGTATGGAAGGATATCTCAGATACCGTTTACCACTTTCTGATGAAGGATTCCACATTCATTAAAGACTTACATTGTGCAAATGACTATGCATCAATCCACGACTCCATTCGTTTTGAGTTTCTCAGACTGACTGAGACATGGCGGTACTCATACGAGGATGTTCTGCAAATCAAGGAGCAGACATCCATATTCCATGAGGACAATGAGCTGCACGAGGCCGTCATTGAAGCGCAGCCTTTCTTTGTCGCATTAGACAGCCTTCCTGTCATAGAATCCAACAAGAAAGATATTCTTTCTCAATATCGTAGCCTACTGAAGCACACCATACAATCCGGCATCCATGATAAGGCTGCCATGCTTGACTTCATCGGCAGGGAGGATAATTTGTTCCGCTCATTCCTGGTTCACATCTATGAGATGGATAACGAGCCGTTATCTGACATCACACAAGAAACGGAACGGATTTGCCGGAACATCTTTATTGCTGCGAGAAACGGAGAGATTGCTGCACGTGACGCCATGGTCTATATGTCTATGCGGACGGTCAGACGGCTTTTGCAAAACTCCACCGCCTGCATATCGGACATCAACAATCAGAAGACAATGAGCAAGGCTCAGGGAAATGCCTATCTATGGATGATTATTCAGCCGTTCATCAGCATTGACCAGTTTTCGATCGCCACACTCACGCCACAGGAACATAGTCATTTCAACTACATCATCGCACAACTGCCGAAGTCGGTCAAGTTTGCCGAGACATTCGGCATTGACCAACGTGCCTTAAACTATCTCCTTCCTCAACAACTCTTGAAAATGTATGTATTAACACTCTAAATATTCAAGGATATGATTAAAGACGAAGTAACCAGATTTATGGCCTTAGCGCCGCTCATGCTGCCAAAGTTGATAAAAAACACGACAGCCGAAGAAACGGACATCACTGACGATTCCGCCATATTGTATTTCACATTGGAGGAGGCATTGCCAATCAGCCTCGTGATGGATATGCTTGAAGATGACATGGAACTGTCATTGCTTTATCATGGCACAAGTAAGGACAACACAAAGCTGCATCATTGCTGTTTCTTTACAGCCAATGGAAAGAACATGTTTAAGTTCAACATGGTCTCAGATAACCGTGAATATGTCAGTGACCTGACCATTTCCATTTTTGACTCACTTGACACGATGGAGAGTGAGCTGGAATCAGATCTGACGTCACATGCCAAAAGTTTCGACTTCATACAGGCCATGGAGGTTTCAGAAGTGCTTGGCTTATTCTGTCTGTTGGAATGAGAACAGAACTCCTATATAAGATAGCCGACATGATCAACGCCAACAGCACGAAATACCGTGCTGTCATCCCTCGCGCTAAAAGGCAGTATATGACACAACAGGGCAAAATCCTTGTCAAGTCCACTTGTCTTGTCCTTAATGTTATGGTGACGACCCGACCGAAGAACCATGTGAATCGGAGCATCTGGAACATTTATGAAAATGACATTGACAGAATTATCACAAAAATCAGTCGCAGGGATAAGGCGTTTGCACAGCGGATTGACAATGGTGAGCCGACCCTGTTTGACATTGAGGTCATCGTGCGTCGGGCATCATTCCAAGCGCTAAAACTGAAGCTAGTCAGTACGGCCTTCGACATCTACGCAGAGAACAGTTAATTCAATATAATCCATATTACTTGTATTACTGAAATCACATATGATAGCAAAGATCATATTCTTCGTATTTCCCTTATTACTGATATTGCTTCCTTTTTTGCTTTATCGGAAATACAAACCACCGTACATCAACGTATGGCTTCGCTTGGCATTCGACAACAATGCCAGAAAGATGGCAACGAATATCACACAACTCGTACTCATTTTCTTTCATGTCACATACTTCGCCGTCTTTCCCGAAGACTACGGTTTTATCTTTTCCTCCTTTATTGTATTCTTCATGTTTGCAACCAAAACATCTGTCCGGCTGATGCTCGCCACCAGACGGAACAAGATCTTGTATCGGCTCATGGCCATTGCAAGCGTTGCTCTGCTATTCGCACCTCACACATTCTCGACTTCTATATCTTTGGCATTGATCCTGGAGTGTGCAACATTCTTTCCATCCAAAGAAGTTGAGGACTTTCAGAAGAAGCATCTTCATGAGGAAGGTATGAACAAGAAATTCGTTGACTCCTATTTTAGTTGAAAATAAACATTAACACCATAATAAAACCAATTCGTCATGAAAAAGAATCAGATAAATAGAACCATCCAGATGATGACGTTTGACAGCACTCTTCTCGAAATCCTTAAAACGAAAGACAATCACAAGCTGTCTCGTTTTGACGCATTCATGTGGTTAGCTGAGCATATCCTTAATGGATTTCCTTGTTCCCAAGAAGAAGGCCAGTTACAACTGTACAAAGTCACAAACATTGAACTGGCAAAAAGATGGCATTGGAGCCGCCCAAGCGTCCAGAAATTTACTCAGGAACTCATCGATCTGGGTTTACTTAGACGGGAGCGTTTCGGCAAATATTTTGCCTATTCGCTGAGTGCCGAAGCAGAGAAATTTATCAAGTGAATTGATAGCATACTCTTCAATCTTCTCGAATATGAGCAGGCAGCCACAATCAAAGATCGGAGCTTCACTCTCCCAAATGGTGAGCTTGCTCCTCCGAACAAAGAGATATGATGTCGAACAAAGGGAAGGGAGTTTTATAAAAACTCTTAGCCTAATAAGAGTTAACATTCATTAACTCGTTAGGCTGCCTCTCCTGAAGGAGTTCCTACGGGGAGCAAGCTCAGGCAGAAGAGATTAATAGACACAAAAAATGGCAGAAAAGAAACAAGTAATGGATGTGCGTCCGAACAAGGATGGCATATCAAAACAAGAAAGCAACGAGCAGCAGCGCAACTGGTCAGAAAACCTTTGGGACAGAAAATCCAAAGACAGCCTCGCCAATTACGACCCGACTCGTGCCCATCTGAATTTCGAGGTCACAAAAGGAGGACGGGTCCAGCCGATAGACAAGTCCAAGAGCATTGACGAGAGGATGAATGACATCCTCAACTCACGTGGTATCATGAATCCGAACGCAAGGGCTAAGGCACGCAGAAAGCAGCGGATCCTTGCCCAGATGATATTCGGCGGCAGTAGAGGGCGCATGTTGGAATTGGCTTTCGGAAAGCAGGACGTAAATCTCAATAAAGGGGTGGATAACTCAAAACTGACGAGAAACAAGGATATTGAGACATGGGCGGCTGATGTCTATGGCTTTGTTGCCCGAAAATTCGGCGAGGATAACATCGTTAGTTTCTACGTTCATTTGGATGAAACGAATCCTCATTGCCACTGTACCGTCCTTCCCATTGATGAAATGAACCATCGGATTTCATGGACAAGCGTTTTCGGGAAGAATCCCATGGAAGAGAAAGCAACTTTTACACGACTTCACAATGAGCTGTACGAGGAAGTCAACAGACACTGGGGGCTTGAACGTGGCAGCAATAAGGCTGAAACAGGCGCAAGGCATCGCTCGACAGAGGAATACAAACGTGACCTCATCAACCAGGTGCAGGAGTTGGAGAATACCAGAGAAGGATTACAGAGGCAGATTCGTAGAGCCGAGATCAAACTGAAAGGATTGTCCACGATGATAGCGAACTTACAGACCCGGAAAGAAAAAATAAACGAAGAAATAGAACTTATCGCTCAGCAACTTGGAGAAGACGGACAGAACAAGGAGCAGTTAGCCAATCGCATGGAAGAACTCCGTAAACAGATGAAAGACATCGATCAGAAGATAGCGGACAAGCAACGAATGCTGGACGAAGCGGAATCCGAACTATCGAATGCCAAAACGGAACTTGAAAAAATGAAGCAAGCCCATAGCAAAATGTCTAGATTCATCGGAGATGACATTGACAGAAAGGCTGAAATAGTTCACTCAAACATCAATGCCACGTATTATAAGATGATGGCTTCTTCGATGGAGCCTCTTTTGCCTACCCTCAATGCGGAACAACATGAGATTTTAGATAAGTCCGGCTTCTTTGACCTCAGAAACAATTCTCAACACATCATCAACTGCGCCCTTCTGTTGGCCATCAACTACATCAGTCAGGCCACGACCTATGCAGAGTCTTGTGGCGGCGGAGGCAGCGGTAATATGTCTGGATGGGGACGAGACAAGGATGACGATGATGAGCACTGGTGGATGAGGTGCATCCTACAGGCAGCCGCAATGGTCAGACCTGCGGGTCGAAAAATCAAAAGAAGCAGATAATCATCAATATGAGTAATACAAGTCATATCAGTATCATTAGTAATATCAAAATCAATTACATCATGAAGAAAAGTATTCTGATTTCACTTTTAGCCTTGTCAATGGCGACAAGCGTCCACGCAAGTATGATTGACAGCCTTCAACGAGTCACAGTTGACAACCCGGATTTACATCGTCTGACTCCGACATTGACGACTGACTATGTACAGTTGGGCATAGCAAGTCAGCACTGGTTTGTTGGTGCCCAAGGTGGTGCATCGGCATTCATTGGGAACCCGATAGGATGTGGCGACCTGTTCGACCGCATCATGCCTTCATTCAATGCCTATGTAGGCAAATGGATCACACCTGCTGTTGGTGTGCGATTAGCTTTTCAGGGATTTAAGTACAAGAACAGTAACCTAGACATGGGTGACTACCAGTTGGGACATGCTGACCTAATGTATAACGTCGCTAACTTGTTCCGACTGCCATCGGAACGCTTGTCCAAGTTTGACTTTGCTCCTTTTATAGGTGCAGGACTCGTTCATGGCGCTGACCAGTTCTGTGTCGACGGTAGCAAGGATCGGAACTATTTGTTTGCCCTTACCTATGGCATCCATACACGATGCCATTTCGGGGAACGTTTCTACCTGTCTGGGGAATTGGGGAACTTCACTACATTCCGAGATTTCGACGGCTATGGTTCACATGGAAAGCTATGCGACAACATGCCGTCTTTGACGTTTGGCATCGGATTCAACTTTGGAACGCCACGATGGAATCATGCCGTTGATGCAAATCCTTTCATCAATCAGAACGACAATCTGCTTGCTTACGTAGAACGGCTGGAACAATCCAACAAACATCTTCGTGACCAACGCACTATCGACCGAAAGACTTTAGATGAACTGAAAAAGATTTTGGAGATTGAAGGACTATTGGGCAAGTATGGCTATCTTTTTGATAACAGCGACGATGGTAATGCCAAGAACAATTACAGAGGACTGCTTTCACTGCGTTCTCGCATGAAGGGCATGAATGAATACGCCCCGCCTTACTCATTACAGGACAGACCGAATGTTTTGAACATACCCATATACTTCTTCTTTGAGCTGGGTAAAGCTAAGTTGACAGATAATTCCCAATTGATAAACCTGGACGAATTGGCAAGGGTGGCTATCGAGCATAATCTCAAGGTACATATTGCGGGTGCAGCCGACAATGCAACGGGTTCTGAGAATGTCAATTCCGCATTAAGCAAGGAGCGTGCCAGGTTCATTGCAAAAGAACTGTCAAAACGTGGTGTGCCAACAGATAGGATGAAAGGTGTTTCACTTGGTGGAATACAAGAGTTCAGTAACCCGAAAGACAACAGATACAGCAGAGTGTCACTCTATCTGGAAATTGATGACGAGCAACAGGCCAATTAAATGGACGATTATCGGGTCATCATAGCTGGCAGCCGCTCCTTCAGTAACTACGGGTTGCTGAGGGAGCATTGCCTTTTCATGTTTCAGGAGAAAATGAGGACACATCGGGTCATCATCGTGTCTGGCCATGCCCATGGTGCTGATACATTGGGTGAAAGGTTTGCCAAGGAACAAGGGCTAACCGTTGAGCTTCATCCTGCTAAGTGGAGAGCTTTGGGCAAGGCGGCTGGCATGATACGCAATGTGGAAATGGCAAGAGCCTCTGATGCACTGATTGCATTCTGGGATGGCAGAAGCCGTGGCACGGCCCACATGATCAGTTTTGCCAGGCGAAGAGGATTGGAAGTCTCTGTCGTGGTTGAATTGAATCTGAAACCCTCTTTCACCTCACACCCAGACAAACCTGTATTTTTCACAGTACATGATGAAAAACAATCATCAAAATCATGGCATCGATGAGCGTTATTTGAAATGATGCCAAAACCGCAAAACAAGGTATTGATTGCATGCAATATTTTAAAATAAGGCTTTGATATAAATGGATTATCTGAAATAAGTTCTAAGGCAGTGTCTGATGGAACAGTTGCCAACAAATCCTCAATCTTATCGTGCCGATCAGGATAGGCCACACTACAAGACAACATCTGCTTCAGTAATTCCATCTGCTTCAGTAATTCCATCTTCTTCATACCATTACCTGTTATTACCATTAATCATCCTTACCGTCCTGCGCTCTCTGTAGAAATCATACGACCCCCCAGATACATACTTCGTTTCTTTCAACCGCGCCAGCAGTTCGTCGTTTGAATTTGATTCCTGCACAATTAGTATCAATTGTTCCAAATCCAAGAACCAGCTATTGAAGAAAGGATTCTTTTTCGAATCACCGTTGGATTTCTCTTCGTTCAAGTATGGTATCCACTTCTGCATTTCCTTATTAAACTTCTTCACATCCTTTATGGTCTGCTTATCATCACCATCATATTCTGCCGTCAACGGTTTATTGCACATTTCATCCATAATGCTCTTGATAAGCATTCTGTCTTGGAGTGGGCCAAAAGTGCCCAAACATACCGAGATGCACTCAACCGTTCTCTCCTGTTTCTCTACCCTTGCCACATTCCCGTTTCCATCATCCAAATCCACATACCCATTTTCAATCATAAGATGCGAAGTCCTAAAACATTGAGCTTGGGAATCTATAAGACTTCCCAGTAAATCTGACACAATTCTGAATTCATCCCCAGACTTCGCCTTTCTAGTCAGGCTTTTCTTCTTCATCTCAAAAAGCATGATACCTTTTGTGGCCTCTACCACAAGATCTGCTTCACCTTTTTCTGGTAGAGGATAAGCGCCACAGCAATGCGAGATGCCTTTTTCGTCAAGTTTCTCGTTGATAAAATCCTCTATCAACTTCCCAACTTCCTTATCTATGTCTTTTTGTTTATCCCCTTTTTCTTGATTGCGTACAACCGTCATTAGAGCCTCGAACCACCCCCATGAACCTATTGTAGCTGGCAAAGTATATATCTTACCATTTGCTTTAATCAGTGGCTTGTTTGCAGCATTCTCTTTTTCTTCATCCAGAGGTGTTCTGAATCCTTTATTTAATACGTCGTCATCTGTTGCCACATCTTCTATCAATTGGTCAATAGCCTTGATTCCCAATTTTTTCAATTTGTTTTTTCTGAGCTCTACACATTTCAATGTATTAGCAGTAGAAAGAACATAGCTCATCAATCGCTCATATTCATCAAATGTGTATCCGTTTTCCAGCGCCCTGCCTGATTCATGCATATACCTTAGCACTCGCTCACAGAACATTTTGGTAAACCATACAGAATGCTGTGTCAGTCCAAAAATACTCTCCTTATATACCAAATCCCTGAAAAATTCTACCGTGTCCCTGTCTCTATGGAATATATCTTCCCACACATTCCCAAAGTTTTGAACAGGATATTTCAGAAAGCAAAAAATCGTTGCCAGTTCCAGTGTTTTACTAAATGCCTCTGCAGCCGCACTATTGCAGCCGCCATCCGCATCGATATTGGCCAAGGCTAGATTAACTAGATAATTATAAGGTATTACAATATTGACATCTTTAGGATTAGGAGTATTGCCATTCCTATCCGTCAGGAATCTTCCCTCAGGTTCCAGATATTCCATTTGTGATAAGAGCTTGTTTATAAACCTTCTTCCGCCGCACTCTCGAATCCATTTGGTCAAAGCATCATAGACTATATCATCATTCTCTGTCACATAGTCACAATCCACTATCTTTATTTTCATTCCAAATTTCCTCAACTCCTTTGCAGCTTTTGCGCGTCTGTGCTCCTTATCATAATCTTTCAGCCAGTCAGTTTGCTGTAAGGGCATTTCTTCACTACAGGCCGCTATAGCATCTTGCCAGCAAGCATCGCTAAAACCCTTTAAAGCGTTATGGTTCCAGCCAAGATAATTATGAATAATCTCCACTACTTCTATATAGCGTTCGTTATCCACGCCATCCAGCAGTTGCTCTCTCAGCAGGCCTTTACCCAGCCTCAGGAAATCTCTATACGGGATTGTTTTATCACTGGCTGATGGAAGCAGTGCCTTGATACGGGCATCTACTTTCCCGACCTTTGTGGTCACGGGATTTAGATAGCCATCTATAAATTTCTTGAAATAATCTGTTGTAACCATCGCTTCTTACTTCAGTATTTTCTTAATCACATCCTTCAGATGATCTTCAATCAGTATATCTGCATAGGTTGTTCTATTGTTATTTTTCTGCGCTAAGGCCTGCTCCAAGTTCCTCACAAACGACAATTCAGCTTCATATACTTTTGGATCTGCCACATACTCCAAGAAACGACCGTTCAATATATGATAGAGGGCCATCACTTCCTTTGGCTGTATGTCGTTCACCTTCTTGATAATGTCCGTCGCGGGTATATGAGTTAATATCGGATAACGTATAAAATCTGGCGTTTTATTGTCACCATATTGAAGAGTCAGGCGATTAGCCAAGGCTGGCAAATCTTCGTTAAACTGGCGGCAAACCTCTGTTATATCTGCATCCAAATTGGTTGCAGTTATTTCATCCATCTTCTTATGTTCATATTCAACCACCCACCTACTTTCCTTGGGAATCTTTGTTTCAACCACATCCAAGTTTAGCTTATCAAGAGGGGTCAGCGAATCTATGCTTTCATACATCTTATCAATGCCATTAGTAATCTTTGACCGCATATCTTCCTGAGAAAAGGATGTGAGCGCACAGAAATGCTGTAGATAGGTGGCGGCATTCACATACGACATATTATCACGGAATTTCCCTTCTTCTACAAACTGCACCAACTGCATCACAGCGTCCGCCATTTCTTCATTACTCATGTTCCACTGCGAATGCATAAACTTCTGCAACAGTGCGTATGCGGGGCTTATACTATTCCTTTGCACTTGACTCTTATATCCTTCCCACACTGATTTCAGACCATTCGTATCCAACGAAACACCTGCCGTAACAAAGTCAAAAACCTGTGGAGCCACAATAACAGGGAAGTTATGAGCTTTCACCAACTTCTCAAAGATATACGCAACACGACGGTATGTATATTCGCGTTGGCTTTCTTCCTTCCGCTTTTCCTCAGTCACATCTTCCCCTGTTTCATCAAACAACCCTTCCGCTTTCTGATTACTGTCATCAAATTCCCAATCAATTGTTGACAATTCAACATATTGGGAAAACTGCAACCGGTCTTTGTAGGTCAACCGGTCTTTTTTATACTCAATTGCAATACCTACGGTGCATGCCCACAACGACAGGAGGAAATTTTCAGCCAAATCCTTGTTTTCATTATTCAGAAAGCCATCGCACGCCTCATAAATCTTACAGAAATGAGCCAAGGCGAATTTCAATATTCGAATATTTTGCAGATCAACCCGCAAACCTTTATCTTCCTTATATGATGGGTAATTCGGGTCTATCACCTCTACAGGTTTTTGCGCTGTCATAAACTCAGAAAATGGTGATTGATAATCCTTCTCGCATAATTCCTTAAAGATAGCCACCACATCAGGCTCATACACCAAGGTTTTCTCTATCACCTTTTCTTTGAACACAAGTTTTGCCTCACCTTTTTGCTGTACGTAAGAATTGTTGGCTATTACTACTACTTTATAGCCACGTTGTTCAACCAGTCCATTGATGGCTCCTAATAGAGTATGAATGTCAATAGTATCAATCACACGTTCAATGTCATCAAGAATGATAACGGTTTTTTCTGTGGGAATAAGTTTATAGAGCAAGCCACAATTATTGCTGACCAGCGTTTTCACATCCACAAAACTCTCAAGCCATGAAATGGAAGAAACAACTTGAGCTCCTTTAGAAACTACCTTACCTGTTTTTTCTTTACCCCATTTAAGCCACTTTTTCTTTCCGTCCTTCTCCATTGGTTCATCTTCATTAGATAGTGGCCGTCTATAATTATCTGCAATCCGGAGCGGTATTTCGTTAACCGACTCAATCCCAAACAATGACACCTTCACAGGGTTCCATCCTTCCTGTTGTAAAGTGGGTATTACAACTTTCTCTATATGATAAGTCTTACCACAACCCCATTCGCCCGATACCATCAAAGCACCGGTACTCTCCATTAACAGATAGTTTCTTATACCGTCTAACATATTATTGTATTGTTTATAGAAGTAAATCGTTGTATCAGGACACCAATGAATAAACTTAGTAATATTTCTTCGTCTCTTTACAAGAGAAGGATATTTGATACAAAGGAACGCATTTTTGCTCAAAAACAGGCATTTTTAGTGTTAAAACTGATTTGAATACCGACATTTTCGATGTAAAGTCTAGCAATTTGAAAGCTTAGATACGCAACAATATCCGTAAATCAACATATTCACTTGTCAATTAATCTCTTGGGAAGAGATTGAGAAATATGCTAAATAAATCCTTGTTTACAATAATCCCAGAATCATCTTGTTGGCTTTATCAACTACCGACGTTTCCTGTGAAGCGAGGTGGATTTGTGCCGTTGCCTCAGAGTCATGCTCCATGCCTTCACTGATGACCGACAAAGGTGCACTCTTCACTTTGGCCGCACTTGCCCATGAATGGCGAGCTATATACATAGGAGTGGTCGCTGGAATTTCAGCATTGTTGAAAGTTCCTTTAAACGACAGTTAACTAGATGAATGGCTCTATCATATCATTGCCTTCCTCTTTGATGATATGAGAAGGTAGTCTGTCGACCAGTACATTAAGTTGTGAACTACCTATTGATAACATATGTATTCTTACTGACTGAACCAAAAATCCCCCAACCATTATCGATATTCCCATAGATGCCAATCGGTGTCGAATAAACGTCATCAGTGGAGATACGATAGAGCTGCATTGACTTCAAGAAGTAATACAAATCCCGACTAATGGATTGAAGTTCTATAATCGTATAAGAGGGAGATTCGGCTCTTTTGCGGCTATGAACATTGACGGTATATTGATCCCCGTCGATGAGATGGTCGTCAAAGACATTGCTGAAATAGGGTTCCCAAGATCCATATCCTTTGATTAGTTGACTGTCGTGAAAAATAGGATCGGTTGAGGTAAAGACATCTGAAACACAATAACATGTGTCGTTCAAAAAACCCAAGTATTCGCCAACACTTCGCACCTTAAGACGGTAATAATTCTTAGCGCCTGCTGGATCTTGAAATGAAAACGATATCGCCATGACTGAATCTGCACCGTATACGTCGTAATCAGAGAATCGTTTCATCCATTCGTGCTCTTCTTTAGAAGCAGCCTCATCATAATAAACACTATATTGCAAATCGCTCAGTTCAAGACTTTTGTTCACTTTTGTTTGGGCTGAAGCCTCAGGGTATCCTTCTGCACGGACTTGTATTTCAATGACATCTCCTTCATTTGGAATGTAGTCACAACTGTAGTAAAGTTCACTTTGATTAAAAGTAAGGGGATAACTTGCCGACCCATTGACTCTTATGATTGCATTGGCGTTCTCCATGACCAACTCCTCTTTAAAAAAAGTTTCAGTCTCGTCACAGAATGAGGAATAGTCAAGATAATAGAAATTAGGGCCCTGGTCAATGGGCAAGTTGTGAGAAATGTATGCCTTGAAATTCTGTCCTGTAACGGCAAGAGCAAATATGTTTATTTCATTCTGAACCGATTCGTTAAACGGAATTGTTTCTTCACAGGCACAAAGCAGTGCCAACAATACGATGTATGTAATTAGCTTTTTTATCATAACGGTTAGAATTTGTGGGTGATAATCAAGGATGGCATGAACGGGAACGGGCATATTCCTTTCAGCACAATCATGTTTTCCTCATAGCCGACATATACATTGCTGACATTCTTGCGGTTGTAAACATTATAAAGGCTTACACCGAACGAAGTAATGCCCAACCGATAATTAAATGACAGGTTGCACGACAGGTCTAAATGATGAATAGGCGGCAACTGGAAGTCATTGCGAGCCTTGTAGGTGTAAAGAGGGAAGGGTGCACCGGTATAACCGCCGAATGCCGTTTCAAATATTTCTTGTTGGTAGCCAAAAAGATCAGACACGCCTTCTTCAAGATTATACTTTATATAGCTTTCAAACTCTCGGATATTAGATCCGAAAATATAAGAATAAGGAATTGTGCCTCTGCGTCCCGACTGATAAGTCCAAGATGCCGTGAGGTTAAGGCCTATCTTTTTTGAAAATGTGAAGTGATGAGAAATAGTTACACTGAAATTGTGCCGTCTATCGGTATTGGCATAAAACTCACGTCCTCCGTCAATCTCTTGACCAGGACGGTCAAAAGTCCTTAACGCCTTGGACCAGGTATAGGAGATCCAACCTGTTGTCTTGCCAACGGCTCTCTCCAATAAAAGCTCCACGCCAAATGAGCGTCCTGTTCCTATGGCCACCATATCCTGCCAGTCTCCCTCACTCAAGGTGTAGCTTGCAGCGTTGCGGTACTCAAGCACATTTGCCATAGTCTTGTAATAGCACTCGACCGAAAGGCTCATATTAAACGGCAGATTATAGTTGAAGGCTACGCCATAAAGGTCGCTTGTCATCAACGGAAAGTCTTTGGTAATCGGTACCCAGATGTCGCTTGCCATAACAAGGTTGCCGCTTACCAGTCGATGGATTCCCTGAGCCATCCTTGAATAGGACAATTTGAGTGAAGCACTGTTGGTAAGCAGATACCTCAATGCTGCCCTTGGTTCCAGGGAAAAGTAGGTTTTATCAGTCACAAAATAGGCTGAGGCGCGGATACCCATGTTGAGTTTGAACCGCTTAGCGAAACTGAAATCATCTTCAATGTAAAGGGCTGCGTTCTTGATGGTCATAGCACCATTGGAGATGTAATCGACGGTATCTACTGTTATTATATATTCAGGTACAGGAGGCACCGTTTGTATCTCATTCAAGGAGCCATTATATCTTTTTGTGAAAAGATCCCTGTAGATATCTGCTTCGGGTGTGAGCTTTTGTGTAGACAGCCTGAATCCCGATCTCAGATAATGCTTTGAATTCAAATTGAAGTCGGCATCAATGGCTAAAGCCAGATCACTGATATCGTTTTTGTAAGTAATGGCCGATGTTTCGGTATGGTAATAATACAGACGGTAATGGTCGGTTACCCTATGGTCAAAGAAGTTGTCATAAGACAGACAATAGGCATATCTGCTGAAACTCAGATTCGTATTCAACTTGAGCCTTTCAGAAAAAAATGCAGTCCAATAGAGACTTGAGACCAGATTTGACCAGTTATTGACCGTAGAACTGGAACGATGTTCTTCTTGTGCGGACTGCCGTTCATATAAAACCCAGTTATTATCTATTGTGCTGGACTCCGTTGAACTCTCCGTAGGCGCGTTATCGTCTTTGTCCTCGCCGTAATAAACGACAGCCGAAATCCTATGGGATTGATTGAACTGATGGACAAGTTTGGCGCTCAAGTCATAGTATTTCATGTTCTCGAATGGCTGAAGCGCTTCGGGTCTGTCATAATAATGCTTGAGCACCGGTTTGGCAATCAAATCGAAATAAGACAGGCGGGCTGCTACATTGAATGATGTGTGCCCTTTCCAGATGGGACCTTCGGCCTGTACCCTGCCTGACAGCATTCCGATACTTAACAGGCCGTGGTAATGTTCAAAATCACCTGCTTTAATGCCCACATCGACAACGCTTGATAGTCGGGACCCATATCGAGCAGGGAATCCTCCGCGGTAAAAATTGATATTCTGGACCACATCGGGATTAATGGCGCTGACGAATCCCTTCATGTGCTCTGCATTGTATAATGCAGAGCCGTCAAGCGTGATGTAGTTTTGGTCGTAATCCCCTCCACGCACAAAAACACCGGCAGTGCCGTCGTTGCTTGACTGTACTCCTGGGAATTTTTGGAGAGACTTGAGCACATCAGGCTCGCCCAGGAACACGGGGACACTCATGATCTGTCCTTTGCTAATCGAAATGGCGCTCATCTGAGATGACGCTACACCGAAACTGCTGTGCTTGCCATAAACGACAACATCATCAAGATTGATGCCACGTGATAAGATTGAAGTAGTATCAGTGTTAGACGCACTCCCGATAGAATCTATCGGGGTTGCACCTAACACTGACATGACAAGTATTTGTATTAGACCAACAACGATTATTCGCTTATCCATACTATACGAATAGTTGTCGTTTTCGTATCATACCCCTCAGGAATTAGAACAATATCTGCTGCCAACACATCAGTCACCATACGTTTAAGTGACTCAGTATAGTCAATCGCTACAATTGTGTAGGAATTTGTAGGGAAAAATGTGCTTGAAAGCGGATCAACTGTAAACGATATGGCTCTACCGCTTACACTATAAGGTCTAGTAGAATTATCTGAAAACATAGCAATTTTGTCTGGCCACAATTCAAGAGGAATGAACCTGTTACTAAATTCTATGACGCCAGAAACATGATGATTGTCATAAAGGAAACCGTATGAGCGTTTCCAATTCGTTTCAGCAAGTGCCTGGTTCATCAAGGATTCATTGAATGTGGTATTTGCCTCGACAAGCAATCCGTTTTCCAAGAATATCTTGCCATTGCCATCTTGAACTCTTGTGATTTCATCAGGTTTCACAGGCTCCGGTTCATCGCTGTGACCGCAGGAAGTCGCTGTCATCACAGCAAAAAGCAGTATGATCAATAGTACAATCTTCTTCATAATAGGGATATATTTTGGATGTTCATATTCTGCAAAGTTATCATCAATATTATTAATGTACAAGTTTTAATTCAACAAACAACACGATGTATCGCCTTACTTAATATGTACTATAATACGACGGGTTCAAACCAATATTCGCCAAGAAGTTCTCCATACTTATTATAATATCGAATATACATTTCATAAATACCCTGTCTAGTAAACTTGACATTCATGCCATAATCTGTTTGAGAGTTAATGACCGCATAGCCATGTTCAATGGCATCATTATTGTTACCATATTCAATAACATATAAAATATTGGTGGTCTGGGATAAGATAGTATTTGAAACGCCAGAAGTATAATTAGCAGATATGTTAACACCAATCTCCCCAGAACCATTACTACACGTGATTAGACCATATACAATTGTAGGAGCAATAGGCTTAAAATATCTTTTTGTTGTCCCATAACTATCTGGCACGTCATCCGGAAGATGGCGAACTAATGGCAAACGTCCCCATTTTGACTCATAATAACCAGGTACAGACGATACGACTGCTGAATGAGTTATTTTAATATCGTTAGATGTGTTTGTGGAATTATAGTAAACAATTTTATCATATACTGAAGAAGTAGTTTCCTCAAAAGCATCATTTGTCCAAAACTTTGAGACGTTAGCATCCAGTGTATTAGGCGTTACTGGATCCATCCAGTACTTGCTTGATGGATGCCCTTCCGTCATATACCATGCATAGTTATGACAATTATATGTTCGTGTTGCTTCACTTAACACTGTAACATTTTGGTAATAATTAGTGAAATTGTATAATATTTGCGCCTTTTCCAAGTCAGTATAATCATTATCAATTAGATAAACAAGAACAGCTTGTCCTCCTTTTGTGTAAATATAAGTGTTTTGCTGACTGCGAGAATTCAACATTTTTTGCTCTTCTGTGTCTGCGCTTGCCTTAAGAGAGACAATGATAGCAAACAATAATAGTACAACTTTTAGAGTTTTCATATTTATGGATTTGTTTTATTTATTTGTATAATATTTTAGATATCGTGGAAATATCAGAACTTCCACCACAACTATTATAAAAATTTCTAATAATTCCTCTATCATTCTCAGTAAGTTTATTTGATTTTAATGCTACCTGTGATTGAATGATCAATGAATTACTTAGACTAATCACTCCATATGTATCATTTCTTACTAATTTCTGCTCAAACTTATTATACGAAACACGATCTAAACGCTCCATATTGGTTTTATTATACAATGGTGGCAATTCGCCAGATGCTAAAATAAGTTCGATAAATTGAATGTTTGATCCACTGTAAACTTTATTATTATCTCCTTTAAGAGAAATTGGATAAGGTGAATTAGTTACATTAATAAAATCAATGCCTTCATAGAAATCAAGAAGTTGTTCAGCTGCATCTTCTCGTTTTTGCAATTCTTTAAAGCCATTGAAATTTTTCATTATGTATTGCGCTCCATCCATCGGATTATTATATGCATAACATATAGGATTGAGTGGGTGAGATGCACATAACTCGACCAATTCTTTTGTTGTCAATTCAGATAGAAGGCTATCAGGAATCTGACAAGCATCAAATTTTTGCTTAAAAGAGCACAACTTCCAATTACCATTAGATGTAATCGAATCAAACGAAAACGTCACATTGGAAGCACCTAAAATTGCTTGATGATTGTCCTCATTCAGGATTTCGTCCGAACAAGAGCAAACTATCAAAAGCATTGCGAATAATAAAATTAGTTGTTTCATATAAAAGAATATAAACGGTTATAATTTTTTCTTTAATTCATCATTCTGTAATCAGATGGTCATCATAATTCCAGTATTCCGTAGAAGGAATGGTTCACCGACGAGATCCTGATGACATAAGTGTTCTGCGGCTGCAGGTTCACATAATACACAGTGGGGATCCCGCTCGTGTTGAGCGGGCCGGAGTACCAGGTAATGCCGCCGGCATCCTCGACCTCAAGCAGGTAGGGTTCCTCGGATTCAAACTCAACCGTCAACGTGTTGGTGTCCGATGAATACGTCACTTCCGGCAGGACAATCGCATTCCGATTATGCCCGTGACCCGAGTCACCTACCATAACTACCGACTGGGTGCTATCATCCGCCAAGATAATGGCCGGCACTAACAACAAGATAAATGTGAAAATGATCTTTTTCATACTATAAAAATGTTTAAAAATTACACTTGCAAAGTTAATGTGTATATTTGTTAATTTCGGTTTTTTTTGCGCCTAAATTGAGTTAACCGATTTTTTATAACAGGCTCTGAAACAGCATGTTAAAAAACAAAAAGTTAACCACTAGTCAACCAACCCATGAAATGTTAAATTTACCCCCCCCCTATTTTTAATAATAATCAACTAGATGCGGCTCAAAGTGTTTCTTTCTGTTAATAAAAACTTGAGGTTCTGGATATGTTTTCATTGTTCGGTTTAACCTGATTTCATGAATTTTATGTAATTTTGTGCCGGCATAACACATTAATCATTACATCTATAACTGAATATAGTATGACAAAACACAGTCACTACTTGTTTGTACACTTTGTTGGCTTCACGGCTCTGATTGCATCGGTTGTTCTTTTCTCGGAGTGCTCACAAAAGGGCTCAGACAAGACTGCATTAATGCAAATAGATTCATTATTGCTGAAGAATGACTACACGGAGGCTTTGAAAGAAATCAACACCATTGATCCGGCTTCATTGGACGAAGAAGGACGTGCGTTATACGCATTGCTGCTTACTGAAGCCAAATACAAAAATTATGACCCGATAACGAGTGATTCGCTAATCAGTCAAGCTGTCCGTTATTATCGGGACTCCAATGACAGGGAAAAAGCGACCCGTTCACTCTTATATCAAGGGTGTGTATATGAAGTGTTAGGCGATCCTGAAAAGGCCGTAGACTGCTATAACAAGGCAGACGAATCCGCAGACAGACAAGACATTGCCAACAAGGCCTACGCAAAACTGAGGTTAGGGGTTCTTTATCAGGATTATGTTGTGGGAGCAAAAAGCATTGCCGTTGAAAAGTATTTTGAGGCATTGCAATTATACAGGTCGCTGTCCGATAAACACTACGAGTTGCTCTGCCTGACGAATATCGGTGCCATTTATCGTGACTTCAAAGAGAAAGAGAAGCAGGACAGTGCACTGTATTATATCGATTCCGCGATAGATTTGGCTCAAAACCGGAATGAGGTGTTTTTTATCTTCTCAAACCTTTATCATAAAGCAGAATTCTATGAGCTGGTCAAACAGGACTATCTGAATGCAAAGAATTATGCCGTTCGGGCCATCAGGATCGGCGGCAAGGAGATTGACCATCCGCGGGCTCATTATTGCGCGGCAAAATCATACATCAGGCTGGGACAAATCGATTCCGCGCTGTATTATCTGAACCGCTCACCTGAATCAGTGAGTGCGAATGACAGCATCATGTACTATAATCTGCTGGCGGACATCTCCCGATACAAGAACGATCATGAATCATGGCTGAATTATCACAACAAGGCTCACGCCATGGCCGATTCAATTCTCATAGGAAGTCTGAATGACAAGCTTTTAACCATAGAAAAGAAATACGACCTGCAAAAGGAAGAACTGAAAAACGTCACCTTGCGGTCCGAATTGAAAGGTGCATGGTTAACCGTTGCCCTCGCTCTTCTTGCAGCCCTTACCCTGATCCATTTCCTTTGGCGTTATCGCAACAGGCTCCGAACCAAAGAAAACGAGTACGAGCTATTGAAATCAGACCTGGACACGTCCTTGAACAGCCTTGAACAGATGCGGCTCTCAATCAACAACTACGAAGAGGGGCTCAGGGAAGCCGAAGAGGGTTATAAGGCCGAACTGGCCCGACAGGAGGCCCTGGTCTCGGATATGGCCGGCGAGATTGCCACCGTGAAGACCTCGCTGCAAGAAAAGGAGCACGAACTCAGGGAGACAGAGGCCGGATACCAAAAGGAACTGGCCAAAAACGAAGAGCTGGTCTCCAAGCTAACGGGAGAGATCACCAACGCAAGGTCCACACTGAAGGATAAGGAGCAGGAACGGGTTCAGCTGAAGGACAGGATTGCGGCACTTGAGGCGAAGAAGGCTCAGTCAGACGAGATCAAGGCCATCCTCGATGGCCAGATCAAGGTCGTGCATGAGCTCATCCAGTCATCCCATGAACTGGACGAGCAACGGTTCGCCAAAAAGTTCGCGTCCCTGATGTCCGTCCCGGACAGCCCGCGGACAGCCACCTACTGGTCCAACCTGCAGGTGCTGACGAACGACCTGTACGGCAATATCCTGGAAGACGCCATCAGGCTGGGGAGAGGCAGACTCCGCGAGAGCGACGTCAACTTCATCGCGCTGCTCTGCTGCGGCTACTCGCGGACCGCCGTCATGATCTGCATGAGGTTCAACAATGTCGTCACCATCTCGAACAAGAAGAAAAAGATAGCCAGGAAGATGGGTGTCCCCTCCCTTGATGAGTTCATACGCCCATATCAAGAGGATTACAAAAAATCAATGAAATAGCAAGCCCAAGCATTGGCTTCGTTATTATAATATGCTTGCGAAGACTTGGTTGTTCTCAATTTTCACATCTTCAGGCAGTTTTAGACATAGTTTGTTTAAATTACGTGCGAAACAATTTTTTAATGCTTCCATTTCGAGAAAAAGTAAGTACCTTTGCAAATCAAATTAATGCCACTTTTTACGTGGACTCAAAGTTTAATTATGGGAAAGCCATTTAAGGGAGAGCTGAAAAAAATTTCTGAAACCATTCGATGGGCTGAGCAGCAGGATGTAACTCGTCTTGCACGGTTTCTGTTTGCAGAGAACAAGCAGATACCTCTGGTGTGCATTGGCTCTGGCGGTTCGCTCAGTGCATGCCATTATGCAGTCCAGCTCTATCAGCGGCGTAATGGTGTGTTAGCTCAGGCTATGACTCCTTTGCAGTTGATGTATTCAGGCAAAGAGATTATTCGCAATAGTAAACTACTCTTCCTGAGTGCCAGCGGCAAAAACAAGGATATTCTCAATGCCATCAAGTATGGCGTGAAATATAACGAGACTGGCATGATGAGCCTTACGCTCCGCAAAAACAGCCCTATTGAGGGACTGTTGGAACAGCACCCCAAGGTGCTTCGGTGGTGTGAGGACATTCCCAGCGGGAAGGATGGATTTCTGGCTTCGAACTCGTTAATTGCAACTTTTGCGCTGCTGTGTAAAGCTACAGATTCCAAGTTTCAAGATTCTAGTTTCAAGTTGAGTGACATGCAACCTAAATCATATCACTTGCAACCTGAAACCTGGAACCTGAAACTAAGTGACCTTCAGAACTTCATAGTTCTGTACGGGGCATTAGGGGAGCCAGTGGCATGGGATATAGAGTCAAAGTTGACAGAGGCCGCATTGGGCTCAGCCTTGTTGAGTGACTACCGTAATTTTGGACATGGCCGTCATCACTGGTTTGCCAAGAAAGGAGAGAACTCATGCATTATTGCACTGGTAACACCCTTTGAGCGTGAACTGGCCTACAAGACCATTGGATGCCTGCCCAAGAATGTGCATGTAATCTATATAGAAACAGAAATGGAAACACCTGCTGCGTCCATTGGACTGTTGATAAAGGCGTTCCACTTTGTGAATGAACTGGGCATAACACGAGGAATAGATCCCGGACGGCCTGGTGTGCCTTCTTACGGCCGTACCCTGTATAACCTAAATTACTTCAAACTGACCAACCGCATATTGCCCACAGAAAAGGTACTGGATGTGGCCGTACTGCGCAAATTAGGTGTCGCAGGTATGGAGAACGAACCATTGCGGGAATACTACAGCGAGGCTTGTCAACGATTTGTGAAGCTGTTGAACAAAGGAAAGTTTACAACCGTGGCTTTTGACTACGACGGTACACTGTCCGCCTCAGACTATACGAGCCGTTACACGAAAGGCTTGTGTGATGAAATTAAGAATGCGCTGTTGCCTCTGTTGGAAAACGGTGTACAGATAGTTGTGGCTACAGGTCGTGGCAAGTCGGTGGGCGAGTCGTTCCAAGAATCCATTGACCAGAAATACTGGCCGCAAATCAAGGTGGGATACTATAATGGTGCTTGCCTGTTGGTTTTAGGTGAGGAGGATCAACTGGAAGCGTGGAAAAATCAACCCTTTGATAGTGAACTGAAAGCACTGGAGGAGGAACTGAAACTAAGACTCTCCAAGGACTGCGTGGACTACAAATTTGAAGAGCGCAGTATGCAATTGTCCATTGAGGGAAAAATGAGCCAAACAGAATCACTGTTGGTTTATGAGACCTGCCGTGAAATCATATGGGACAAGCAAATGAAATGCATCCGTGTATGGCAAAGCAGTCACAGCATGGATATTGTGGTGTACCGCGAAGTGAGCAAACTGCGGGTGATTGAAGACCCGGAGCACACATTGTGCATAGGGGATTACGGTACGGTGGAAGGCAACGACTATGAGATGCTGACCAGCAAGTATTCTCTCAGTGTTGACCGTGTGTCAAAGAATGCAGAGAGTTGCTGGAACATAGCCCCTTCTGGCGTGAAGGGTCTTGAAGCAACCCTCTTTTACATCAGCCGCATGAAGGCAAACGAAGGGATAATAACATGTAAGTTTAGCGTATGAATGACAATCTCGCAGTATCATTGTTAGCAAAGGTCACGAAGTGGGATGACAAGCGCCTTAGCAAGGAGCTTCCTAAGTTGTCCTTCATGGCCAGGACGAAATATGATTCATATAGCCAGTTTGACCCTGGCTTCAGGTTCATGTCGAGTTTTGCTCAGTGGATGTCACAATTTGACAAAGAGGATGTGGAAACCATCTATTCTGCATTCAATAAGTATCTGACATTCATATCCCCTGAGCAGATCAAATATCTTGTGGACTTGATGTACAGTTCAAAGATAAAGCCGTTCATTAGAGACCTTGCTGCAAGCAAGGCAGGCTTATCTAGATACCAGTTGAATAAGATTGAGAACTCGCAGGAATACAAAATCCAGAAGCGACTCTCTTTGATTGTTGGTTTGAGTGACGGTTCCCACATTGACATTCTCAGGCGCATAGCAGGTTTCAGCAATGAGCAGGTTCTTCCCATGTACTATCCTAATCAAGAGAAGTTGCAGGATATGTATGATGAACTGCGTAAGGACAAATTGTTCAAAGGAACCAATAGGAATCTGTTTGAATCTTTGTTTCTTGTGGATGACTTCACCGCGAGCGGAACCAGTTTTGCCAGAAAGGAAGACGACAAATTCAAAGGCAAGATCATAAAAGTCTTGAGAGGTATAAAACCCAAGGAGCCCGGTTCTGAAGGATCGGCTGATGAGGAGTCAAAAGAACTTTCAGACCTTTTCGTAAAAGGGCAAATCAAGGTCAATGTACTTTTCTGTGTGGCCACAGAAGAGGCCATAGCGAATATCAAGCGTGAAGTGGGAATTTATCTATCCGACAATGGCATGAATGACCTGATACAGTTCAATGTGGACTGTGTCCAGCTAATCAAGACTGAAGAGATAAACCTTATCAAAACCCATCATGGTCTCAAGAATGTACTAAAAAAAGACAAGTACTACGATTGGTCTGCCATACTGACAGACAGCTACCGAAAGGGCAAACATGATGAACCATACTGGGGGTTCAATGAGTGTGGGCTACTATTGGTGCTCTCGCACAATACGCCAAATAATACGATGCCCATAATATGGGAGGATACAAGTAAATTCAGGGGGCTGTTCCCACGTATAAGCAGACATTGATATGGACAGACCCTCTAATCCTTTTGCACTGCGCACTACCGAGAACATCGATTCTGACGAGTTGTTTCTGAAGCTGTTCTCTACAGAACCCATGAGGAAACTGCAGAAGCAGAACGATGAAAGCAAGTTGTGGCATTTTGTGACGTTTATCCAAAGCCCTCCGGGTTTTGGAAAGACCTCCTTGTTGCGTATTTTCCATCCTACGGTCTTAAAGAAGATTGTGAGTCACAACAAAGACATGAGGGATGTGTTCGAGGCTCTGAACAAACTTGGGGTCAAGGACAAGAACAAAATCAAGCGTTGCGGTGTCTATCTGTTGACACGGAGCGACTATGCATTGATTGAGGATGAGGAGATGTATAGCAAGGCAGAGCAGACATCCCTGTTCCTTGCTTTGCTCAATGTTCGCTTTGTGATAGCCACCATCAAATCGTTGATGAAATTAACGGGGTCGGGGCCTGATGACTTGTATAAAATAGCTTACACGCCGCAGGATGCCAACATCCTCGATGCTGAGCTGGATTTCCCCAGAACAAAATGCAGTTGCAAAGACCTGCTGGATTGGGCATCGGAGAAAGAAAAAGCGATATACAAAGCCATCAACTCTTTCGAGCGGGAAGGAAACAATGTCTTCTCATGTTCGTCGTTGTTCGTGCTACCCCTGATGAATGCACAATGGTTCTCCTATACAGGTAACACTCTTTGTGAAGAATTCATTTTCCAGCTCGACGATGCCCATAAGTTGACAAAAGGACAGCGCAGTACTCTTGAAAAAGTATGCGTTGAAACTCGATTGAACGTTACGTTCTGGATAGCCGAGAGGCTGGACAACCTGGTATCAAGCGAGCTGCTGGAGACAGACAAACAGGAACGAGACTACCAAGTTATAGAGTTGGACAAGTATAAGGATAATAAATCCACCGAATTTGAAAAAATGGTCAAGTTAATCGCCAACAGGCGGTCAACATACGCCATGGCAGACATAGATCTGATGATGCTGTTAGCTAACAGCGATGAAGGGGAGTGGGAACAGAAATATCGGGCCGGTGCCCAGAAGTATTTGCAGAAACTCGCTTCCAACCCGGAAATCAGATCATACGAAAACCTTATTAAAGCGGTAGAATCAATAACGGATGTAAAGGAGCGGGCTTACAATGCCAGAGCCCTTCTGATGTTCGCAAACCGCAAATCAGAAGTTATTGATACCATGCGCTTATTCCCCTATGAGCCAGATGAGATTAATTCTCTGTTAGCTGAAACACTAAAAGCAACGGAAGAAATTTTGCCTGCGGAATTGGGATTGCCCAAGTATTATGGCGAGAAGTCGCTTATCAATGTGGCCAATGTGAACGTTGAGCAGTTCCTTGATTTCTCGTCAGCCCTGTTTAGCCGAATTACAGCGAAGAAGATTACGAGCCCTACGGATTACTCGCTGACAGCGAAGGAACAGGATGAGGTTATCAGGGATAAGGCTGCTGAGTATTTTGCTAGAATAGAGAAGATGCCATATGGCGACGAAATGAAAGTCTTTCTGCTGAGGATGATGGACTTCTGTAAGAAACAAACTTTTACGGATAGTTATTCATACAGGACTGTCAGCGGCTTTGCCGTGAATGATGACTTCGGAACGCGGCGGCAGAAGAAGAATGTGCCCTGGCATAAAGACCCTGATAATGCGCAGTTGATAGAGTTATTGAGAACTTGTGTGGCCTACAACCTTCTAACATTAAGACCTGATGAACTACAGGGGAAAAAGGGGCAATTGTGGTCGGTGTTCTATTTAAACCGTGCGCTATGTGTATATGCAGGCATCCCCTTGAACTACGGAGGCTGGCGGAAGTTAAAGGTTGATCAGATTAAATCCTGGCTATAAAGAAAAGGTAAGCTATGAAGTGGAATTCTTATATATTCTTTCAGCAGGAAGAGGTCTCTGATTTTTGGAAGAGCTACTATGCTCAAAAAAACGCTAAGCTGTTGTTCGTGATGGGAAAAGGCTTTGACCCCAGGATGAACAATACTTTGAAGAGGATATTTGAGGATTTGGCCTGCCAATCTCTGGATTGCTTGGCTGTTGACTTTCCAGCACAGGAAGAAACGGACGGAGATGAATTCTATAAGCAGAATGTGGCAGAGTTTGAGGCGCTGATAAATGAAAAGGGCGTATCCTATCAGACGATAACCATTGACGCAAAACTCTCTTGGGACAACCGTATCAAGAGTATGCTCAGGCAATTGAACCAGATTGCCTATACCACCTATACTGATATTATCTTAGATGTCAGTGCTATTCCCTGTGCATATTATTACAATATCGCCAAGTTGCTCTATGACAAGACACAGTTTGACCAGACCAACTTCTTCATCACCGTGTCGGAGAATGTGGAAATAGATAAGCTAATCAAGAAGAAATACAACGAGGAAACGATAACTCCTTTGTACAATTTCAGGGCGTCCTATGGCATGGAGTCGGTTTTCAATCCCATCAATATCTTTGTTCCGCTGATAGGTGAAGACAAAAAGGAACACCTGAAACTGGTGTATGACACATTCCATCCCAAAGAGGTTTGCCCTGTCTTTCCTTTCCCGTCGAAAGAGCCTGGACGTTCAGACCAATTGCTGTGGGAGTATAATGAATTCCTGACAGATACCCTGAAAGTGGAGCCGCAAAATCTGCTTTATGCGCCGGAGCGTGACCCGTTCGAGTTGTACAATCGACTGGAAAAATTGATGAAGGACTATAAAGATACATTGAGACTGATTGACGGACAGATATGCTTCGGATTTGCCCTGTTGACGAGTAAGCTTTTGGCTCTTGGAGTGCTGTTGATAGGGTTGAAGTACGAGGACGAGGTTCAGGTTTATAATGTGAACTCATCAAAGTATGATATTGCAGACAAGAAGAAGATTATTGAAGCAAATGAGCACAGCGAGCCTTTCCTTATGTGGATAAATGGTGAACCATACGTATAGTGTATAGGCGTCGTGCAATGAAAATTGATGTTGGTCAATAAAATAACTCAAAACACAATAACAGAACGAATTTTTCGTTATCTATTTGCGCAGTTAGACAAAAAATGTCTATTTTTGCAAACGAAATAATGAATTCAAAGAAATGGCGAGCATAGCAAACTGGATATATGATAAGCCGCTCAGAGGCAATTACACCTTCACGCACGATGAGGTGGCGCCGGCATTTCCTGACATGAATGCCAGCAGCATTGCACGTGCGCTAACCAGGGAAGTGAGCAAAGGACGGATTATGTCGCCCCTGCGTGGCTTCTACGTCATAGTGCCAGATGAGTATGTGCTACGCGGGGCTGTGCCGCAGTCGTTTTACTTGGACGACATGATGCACCACTTGGGACGCAAATACTATGTGGCTCTGTTGAGTGCTGCAAGCTATCACGGAGCTTCGCATCAGGTCCCGCTGCGGTTCAGCGTAATGATAGAGCCTCCCGCCATGCGTGACAAGAAGGGGGAGAAGTACCTTACGCATTATTTCTGCAAGAGCCACATTCCTGAGGCATACGTGGAAAGACGGCAGACGCGGACGGGCTACATTAACGTGTCGTGTCCTGAACTGACGGCAGTGGATTTGCTGACGTATCAGGCTAAAACAGGGAGCGTTTCGCGGGCAACCACTGTTCTTGCTGAACTGGTGGAGAAACTGGATTTCGGGCGTTTGGGAGCTGACTTCGTGAAGGAGGTGCCGGCAACCAGTATGCAGCGCCTGGGCTATATTCTGGACGAGGTGCTGGGGGAAGGTGAAGCGGCAGAATCGGTGTATGGCCTGTTGAAGTGTTCTAGCCATGTGCTCCAGTATGTGCCTTTAAAGTCAGGAAAAAGCAGCGAGGGATGCGAAAGGAATGCTAAATGGAGAATTATTGTGAATGAAACCATCGAGATTGACGAGTTATGATACCAGAGCGATATATTACGGAATGGAGCGAGCATGCCCCGTGGGTCGTGAATAAATTCATTGAACAGGATTTGATAGTTTGCCGTGCGTTAGTGTCTATTTATAGCGATGCATTTCTTGCGGAGCATTTGGCGTTCCGTGGTGGCACGGCATTGGGCAAGCTGTATCTGAGGCCGCAGCCCAGATACTCGGAGGACATCGACCTGGTGCAAGTGCAGGCAGAGCCCATCAAGGAGACGATTGACCATCTGCGGGATGCGCTCTCCTGGCTTGGCGACCCCGTGGTGAAGCAGAAGAAGCACAACAATACCTTGGTGTTCAAGGTGCAACCGACTGATATGGATGCGGGCGAGATCCACTTGAAGGTGGAGATTAACTGCAAGGAGCATTTTTCTGTTTTTCCAATGCTAAGAGTGCCTTTTGCTGTGGATAGTTCGTGGTTCAAGGGTGCTTGCGAGGTGCTGACGTATGAGTTGGCAGAGCTGACAGGGACAAAGCTGAGGGCTGTGTATCAGCGGAGAAAAGGACGTGATTTGTTTGACCTGTGGAAGATACTGTCAATGCACCCCGAGTTGGATAAAGGGAAAGTGATGGAGAGCTATGAGCGGTATCTGGGCTTCACGGCATCGCACTTGCCTACATACAAGGAATTTGTGTTGAATATGGACAGGAAGTTACTGGATGAGGAATTCTTGACGGACACGGAAATGATTCTTGGGCCACAGGTTGAGTATGACCCTCAGATGGCGTGGAAAAAGGTGAAAGCAGAGTTGGTGGAGAAGCTTAATCCTGAAGTTTGAATCTTGATTCTTGAAACATGGAACTTGAAACAAATAATATCATTGTTGGTGCAGGCCTGATAAGTCTGGACGTGTTGATTAGGGACGGGCTAAGAGTCCCCATTTCCTATTACGTGGGTGGCACATGCGGTAACGTGATGATGATTCTCTCCCACATGGGTTGGGATGCTTATCCCATAGCCCGACTGGACGGCACGAAAGACGGAGTGAGAGTGTTGGAAGACATGAAAAAGCACCGTGTACACACTGATTTTGTCTCAACCCAAGACGGTAAGACACCGGTGATAGTACAGCGTAACTTCATTAATAAGGACGGTATTCCCACGCACAAGTTTGAATCACGTAACAATATCGGACGGTTCTATCTGGACTTCAAGTCGCTTACGCTGAAACAGGCGAATGAGGTGATTGAGAAGATCGACTTTGTGCCAAAGGTATTCTTCTTTGACAGGGTTTCACCCGCCATCTTTAAGCTGGCCGCCACATTCAAGGAAAAGGGTTCGGTGATATTCTTTGAACCTTCCAGTAGAGGAGGCAATGTCAGTCTGTTCAACAAATGTGTTGAGGTGTCTGATATAGTCAAGTTTTCGGAACAGAGAATAAATGACATTTACCAGTTTAAAGACTATAAGGAAAAGCTGTTTATCCAGACGCAAGGGGCAAAGGGCTTGAGCTACCGCTTAAGTGGGGATTGGAAGCATTTGGAACCTGTTGCAAATGAAAAAGTGGTGGATACCTCTGGTGCGGGCGACTGGACAGCGGCTGCATTGATTAATAACTTGTTCAATGGCAAAGTAATGTTTGGAATATGCGATCTCTTAGAATCAGATCTGGAAACAGCTCTGAAGGAAGCGCAGAAAGTAGGGGCAGAGAGTTGCTCTTATGAAGGGGCGCGTGGCATGATGCTGCAATGAGACAACTAAAGGACGGAGATATAGATAAAATAACAGCGAAAATTATAACCAGACCAAGAAAGAAACTCAATTTTTCAACTCCGATTGATGAGTTTTTCAACTATCTGTTATATATTTACACTTGCTTGTTGAATTCCCAGAAAGGGAATGTAATTTTCAATGGCAATTTAGGAGAAATAAACAGAAAGTAAAGTGATGAAATCATCAGTATTCGTACTGTAAATCATGCGTCGTTATCTTGCTCCATAACGACGCATGATTACCTTCTCATAGAGGGGTGCTGAGTAACAGGAAGTGGCAGACTCACTTGCATCCTCCCTTCATTTTCTGGAAGTTCTTTTGCCATTGATGGAACTGAGGACTGTTTCTGACGTAAGCCTGAAAATCTTTCGAGGACTGTCGAAGTTTGTCTTTCTCGCTTCTTGTTAACCATTCTGTTGAATTTGGCAGCCTCACTGATGGTGAGACATCCGATTTCTGATGCGATGCCATATCTTCTTAAATCTTGATCGGTGATACCGGCTTGTTGAAGTTTGCTTTTGTAATCATTGTCTATTCTGATGTCTTTCAGTTTTCCGAAACTGCCATGACCCAAGGTGGTTATCATCACAACATTGCCTCCCTTGCTGGAGATATAGTCGCGCAGATCCCTGAGTTCCGCACCAGAGGTGATGAAGTCATCCAGAAGTATGTAATCCTTTCCTTTCTCTACTTCGCCCTCGTAACGCATCCTGCGACCCAGACGCGCGATGTCAGAAGCGTTGGTATGCTTGACATCAGTAACAGCTATGATGTCGTCATCCACCGTCATTCCCAATGCTGCGAACTTGGCAGCATAGGCAGCAGGTATCATGTTAATGCCATTACCTTGCCGCCTATGGATGTAAGCCACATGTGCATCTGGATATTGCTCGGCGACCTCCAATACCTTGTCATCCTTCACGAGGTCATCGACCAGTCGGATAGCCGCATCGAAGTCGCCATGCTTGGCTGCCTCAAAATCCGGGTGCTTTCTTGCCACATGCGAACTGGTGTGGTTCACCACAGCCGGAAAGCTGCTACCCCATGACAGACCATACGGCATGGATTCCCTCTGTTGAAGCATATACAGAGCTGTATCCATATCAACTGAGATAGGACGATACCCCATATACATTTCAGCATGTTCGGTATTGAACATGAACAGGACACCCAGCTGATCCGAAGGATTGACACTAACGGTGAAATCGGGGAGGATCAACGCCGCGTGCCGCAGTCAAGTCCTGTTCTTCCTTTGGCCTTTCCTCTGATTGTTGGGGTTTCTCCTCCTGGTGAACCTGTGCCGTTTCCTCTGCTTTAGTATTGCCGAATGTCGGGGCGTATTGCTTGTTTTGTTCACGAATGTCAGCGAAGTCAGCATCTACGCCATCACGATCCAGACGCATTTTCACTGCATCGACTCTTTGGCCGATAAACGAAGCGGAACGCTTCACATCCATGAGAGTGGTCTTGATGAACGAAGGATCTTCCTGAAGCTTGGAGAGCCAGCCCTTCAGATAGGCAGCACTGTCGGACTTCACATGTTTAGTCATGCCATACTGAGACGATACTAAGGCCGCCGTCAGTTCGGCCACCAGTTCCTCACGGGCATATTCAGAACTGCCGAAGCTCTGCCCAGGCTTCAGGCGGTTCAGACGGCTCTCTGATCCCGTGCTGTGGCTCATCTCATGGAGCAGGTTGCTGTAAAAAGATTCGCCATCGATGAACTGTTGTTTCTCTGGCACGACAATGACATCCTTACTTGGGCTGTAATAGGCATTGTCTCCATGAACCGGCTTGATGGGACACACCCACAGGTCTTTATCAATCATCGTATCAATGGGAGGAAAGCTTTCCATATCCTTGTCTGATCTCTGCGACTCTCCTGACGATTCTATAAGAAACTTTTCATACATCTCGGGCCGTGCTTCATTCAGATTGGTTTGGTCCAGATTGAACACGTTAAATACCTGTAGTTTTGGATAGACATGGTATTTCGCACGTTCCTCATCACTCATCTGGCGGTAATCATCATACTTGATCTTCTCTTTGGTCTCTGCATTGACAACAGTGAATGTCGTTAGCATTACAGGGGTGCTTTTCTCACCTTTGTTGATTGTTACCATAGGCAGCTTCTCGCCATTCTCATCGGTGAGGGGTTGGCGATTACCTTGCTTATCTTGACCATAGTTCAGTCCCGTGATACGGTCGAATGTGGCATAACGTGCAGTCTTCCAGCCATTCTTCTCCTGCTGAAGCATGAGAATGATACTGTTCATGCCGTTATACTGTCTTCCGTTTAGATTTCTGGGTAATTGAGCAGCCTGAGGAGAGAACCACGGCTTCTTCCAGTCGCTTTGCAGATTGGTGATTTTCTCAATCATCAGCTCGGCAAACTTATCCAAGGCTCTGTCCTCAGCTGAGCGGCCATCAGGATTCGGGGTATAGTTTTTCTTTGCCATAGATGAAACCTGCTATTAGTTGTTTTCCTTGACATACTCTTCCATACCCTTCACAATGCAGGTGAAGCGGAACACGTTGTTATATACATATACCTGCAAGTCGCCTGTCGCGGTGAGATGTGCCTTAGGTCTCATCCAGTCGGGCTTGATTGTTTCAACACCAGCCCCTTTGGCAGGGAAACGCATGAAACGCACCCATGTGCTGACGAACTTATCACCCACATTCTCTGAGGAGAATGCCGAGAAGACAATGTACGGATTGCCGTTCTTGTCAATCTTCTCCTCCATGATGTCATCGTTTTTTAAACGGCCTCGGAACTGCAACTCGCCAACGATGGCGTCTTCATCTGACACATCTTTGACTGAGAGTTTCCTTGCTGACAGATAGAAAATATAGTCCTCGCCTTTTTTGTGAATGTCGAGTATGCCCTGGGCAACAATCCTGCGATTTTCGACATAGAGAGGCAAATCACTTTTCTTAGCATTGTAGTACATGACATGGATTTCCATGTCTTTACTGTTTCCATTGCCATCTGTAATATTCACTGCCATGACAAACGACAGATAGGACTTTTTGTTTTTGTCTTCACGCATGGTGGCACCGCGTTTGACGGTACCCACCAGATTCACTTCTGCTTTAATCATTGTTTTTGAATTTTGATGTTATACTTACTTACGTTGAATTGTCTGTTCTTGCGGCTGTTGCTGCGTAGCAATTTGCTCATAATTTTGAGATGCCTGCTGAGCGAATGTGATGGTATAGACCATCGTGCCTATGCGCTGCTGTTTCGTCGCATTGTCTGCATCACTGTTGAGTATCTGGGATAGACGCGTCTGCTCGGCTATTGTCAACTCGTGACTGTATTGCTGTTTGCCGTCATCCGTTGTCAGAACTGCCGTGCCATCCTGTTTGATGGTCAATGCCGAAGATTGCAGATTCGGAGTAAAGCCACTGAGATCTATGCGCTTGTTAACCAACGCATCGGTAACCATCTGCACCTTTTCCTCCTGAGTCCTATTTTCCATTTGCATGGTCAGCATCAGCATTGTCATGAACATCTTCATGATGGAATCCAAGAGACCTCCATCGTTCCCATTACTCCCCGTCAGTCCATATCCCAAGGCGGCATCATCAGAAGACATCAGTCTGTTCATCCAGTCATCAGGTGAGGCCTGTTCCTGTGATTGAGACGGCATTGTCGTGCTCCCTCCTGCTTGATATTGTGCCAATAAATCTTTGCCGTTGTACTGTGCCTGTTTCTGAAGATTGCCCTTTTGGTTGATCTCGGAAAGGTAGGCCGCTGGATTGACCCATTGCTGCTTGCCATCGGCAGAGACATTGATGACTCCTAAATGAAGGTGTTCTCCTGTTGTCCGAGAGCCTGTATTCCCTGACACCCCCAACTTCTGGCCAGCATTGACGGAATCACCTTTCTGCACGTTTATCTGAGAGAGGTGCATGTACTGTACGCGTGTTGCGCTCCCATCTGCACGGGAATATTCCACAGTCACGCTCTTTCCGCTACCAGTATTGGTGTTGTGATTGACTGCGACAATTGTACCGTTATTCTCTGTAGCGAGAACCGCGTCACTATTTGTCTTGATGTCAATACCATGATGTATCTGCGTCTTTGTCCTGGCCATCGGGTCTTTACGGAGACCGTATGGAGAGGTGACGAGCATGAACGCGTCACGGCTGACGGGCATGCTGTACTGCCCTTGCGCCAAATCGAACCCAGTCCGTTTCAGCGAGGTGCTTAACGTTGATGGGGTGCCTTGAGAGGCGGCAGACAACGGGTTGGAGGCGACACCGAACTGTCGCCCCTCCCGTTTCATCTGTTCCATTACCATCTGGTCGTACTTTTGTAAATTGTTGCCCTCGATGACCCCAACGATGGTTGACACATAGTTGGAATCCGTGGCATAACCGCCTTTCTTGATACCTGCCGCCCAACCTTTGTAGTCGTCAGGTGAAAGACTGCTGACGTATTTCTGATAACGGGATGCCATGAGTACCTTGGAATGGTCTTCATAGCTTTGCCCCACGTTATCATACTTCTTGAACTTTTCATTGGGCTTATCATCATTGGCCACCACATATGCGCCATTGAATGTACCCTTCACACCGAAATGGTTATTGGCCGTCTCGGCAAGTGTACTTTTGCCATTAGCTGACTCAATGATGCCCTGCGCAAGGGTCACGGATGCGGGAATTCCATAGCGACGCATCTGTTCCATGGCGTATTCCGCATACTGGTCAATGTATTGCTGTCTGGATGTTGATTTTGCCATAACGTGTTTTATCTGTGCATTCCTCTAGGTTGCTGTTCCTCCTGCTTTTGTGCAGGGATGACCATTTCCTTCACGGCTTGTTGACCCTCTTCCTTATGTTCTCCTGAACCGTGCTGTGTAGTTGCACGAGGAGCCTCCAGCTGGTCACAGATGGCCACACGCTCTCCGGCACGAACCAGTTTGGGCAAATAAGTGTCAAGGGCATGATGCGGGAAACCGGCCATTTCAGCTGCTTTGCCGTCGGGCCCTTTATAACTGTTGCTCCTGGTGAGCGTAATACCCAACACCTCAGACGCTCTGCGTGCATCCTGTTGGTAGGTCTCGTAGAAGTCACCGACACGGAACAGAAGAAGGGCGTCGGGATGCTTGCTCTTTAAATCCATGAACTGCTTCATCATCGGTGACAGGGCAACGGCAGCTACAGCTTTTGTCTCTGCCTTGGTTGCTTCTTCCTTGGCTTTCTCTTCCTGGAGCTCTTTCTCTTTTTGTTCCGGGGAATTACGGCGGCCTTCCTCCTGTTTCTTCTCGTTTTCGGTCTGAGCAACCTGTTGACGGCTATCACGTTGCTCCTGCTCTTCATGCAGTGGAGTGCCATCAACTTTAGGAGATGTAGCCTGTTTCATGGCTTCCAGTTTACCCGTCAACACATCAGAATAGAGTGTGGCAGCCAGATGGGTCTTATAGTCTTGCTTGTCATCCGCAAGCCAAAGTCGTTGCCACTGATCCTGACTGACATAGACGGGTCTCTGTTTCTCACCGCTAATTGTGGCGACAAGGAGCATTTGGGAGTCTTTGGTCTTGAAAGCATTGACCTTAGAGATAAGATCTAAAGCCTCCTGACTGGCTTGGCTCTTGAAGAGGTTGATTGGCTGAGCCTCACCCTTGGAGAGCATGGAATAGTATTTCTGAGCCATCTGCGTACGGAACTCCTGCACATGGGCTTCATCATGGTCGTTTTTGATGACATCGAAATACAGGCTAACATCTTCTTTAGACGGATGAACGGCAAATACAGGTTGGCTGTCAGGCTTTGCGGCAAGTGCCCATTTCCCTTCATCATCTTTCAACATGACAACAGCATTGAACTTCTCTGGCACCTGCTCTATCGGGAACTGTGCGGCCCACTCCTGCTGACGCTTCTCGCTTGGGCTCTCGATAATCTGTATCTTTTCGCCACTCTCAGCCTTCTTGATCATCCCGACGGTGCGATTGACGTCGCGCATGACCTCCTTCGCATATTGAGGATTCTCATTCATCCGTTCGATGATAGCAGGAAGTTCTTTCATGGTTTCCGGGCGCAGCTTGGCGGTCATACCGAAGTCAAGCATCTTAACCGCTGAAGCCAGTTCCTCAACGATAGCTTCTTTCTGTTGTGTACCTCTATCACGGTTGAGCCGACCTGTGATACCTGTGGCATGAGCGACCTGACGGGCGACTTCCTGCACATAGTCACCATAGGTCGGGAAGTTTTTCTGGGCAGGAATGTAAATGGTGTCACGTTTGCCGTCATAGTGGGCTATGCCTGTGGCATCCTTGCGGATAGGCACAAGATTGTCACGCATGTTAATGATGAACTGGTTCACACTCATACGCTTCGCCTTGTCATTCTTGTCGAGATAGGTTTCCTGTAATCCTCCGTCCATACCACCGAATTGGGCGACATGCTTGTCATAGTCTTCCCTGTGAACGCTTGGCATCGTCGTTTGGTCAATGTTGAAGAGCACATAGACATCTTCCCTGGGATTGGGTTTGTAGCGGGCCTGATCTGACTCAGGCAGCTGCTTGTATTCCGCCTTGCTGATCTTGTCCTCTGGATTCTCTTTGTTGATATACTCACTATTGTTCGTCCACACGAATGGCACACCAGTTTCTCCTTTACGGATGGCTTCTCCGCGGTTCTTCGTGTCGTTGAACATTACGTAACTGTTGGTCTTGTACCCTGCCTGGTCACTATGAATGGCCATGACAAGGGCGTTGACTGGATTCACACGCAAACCTTTGTCGTAGAAACGAGGGGCTTGCTTCATGGTGCCGTTCAAGAGGACGCCATCATTCTGGCTGGCCTTTTCGAGTGCCGAAATCAGGAACGCCGCTTGACGTTCCGCGCCAGATTTCTTCTGGATAGTTTCTTCTGCCATAATAATCGTATCATTTAATGGTTGAAAATATTGTGAATGAAAACATTATCTGATTCCACGTACTTGCTCACGCTGTTGTCTTTGCTCATACTTCCGAGAAGCGTCAACTTGAGGTTCTTGTTCCTTGTTAATTGTCTGCTGCATCTGCTCGGACTTTGCAAGGATATGATTGGCAAGGGTGTTCAACGGAATTGCCCCACTCTGGTAAGCGTCAGCCAATGTTGGCGGCATGGTGACAATTCTGGGGACATGGTCAATATCCACAATCAGCACATTGCCTTCGACATGGGGATTGACAATTCTGGGATTGAGTTCTTCGTCGGGATATTGCTTATAGCGGGCGGCTGAAGGCATGATGCCATGTTCCTGTCTGTAATCGGCCAAAGCCTCCTGACCGACCTTGTTAACCAGATTGGCTCCGCCATAGAGCATCAAAGGTATTTTCAGAAGTGGATTTTTGATAAATGTGCCACCTATTAGAGCAGCCAAAGGCATCATGGTACTTTTGTTCAAGCCAACCGATCTGGTCTTTCCTGTAAATACCCCTAATAGCATGTCAGGCAAGGTGGCCAGCGTCAGACCAAGATGTCTGAAAGTATCGCCAGACCCGGCAAGGCCGAGGGAATCAAGCAGGTTGCTCCAACCAGTGTAGTTCCCTGTACTTTGCGGATGAGCGGATTCAATAGTTTCATTATCTGACTTGGCAGCATTTACTGCCTGTGTGGTCTGCTGCGCATTATCTGTTTGTGTCGCAGGCGACACATCGGCTTTGGCAACACGATCTGTTTTTGGGGTTGCTGCAACCTGAGATGCTTCTTTCCTTGCAGACTGCTCTTTCTTGATGGCATGAACAAACGCTTCATACTGCATGGCGCGTATGGTAGCATCTGAAACGGATATTTCAGTTCCTTTGCCTGAGGCTTTGACAGTACGATTTCCCTCCTTGACGGCGGCATCCACCCTCTTTCGATAGATGTCCGCATTGGACTTGGCCCAATTTGCTGCGATCACAAGCTGTTTGTCTGAAGCTTCGCTGATTCGCTCAAAACCCATCTGTGTGAGCATCCATTTGGGGATGGCTGCCTTCTGCTTGGTGGCAGCTGCCACTTCTTTTTTTGCCAGCGCTTTCTGTTCTGCAAGATATTTCTCTTGCTGCCCTGGGGCGAGTTGTGAGCCGCCCTCTACGGCAAGGTCTAAAACAGTCTGTCCCCAAAAACCGCCAAAGCCACCAGTGGAAGCGGCATTAGATGCCCATGACAGGATATTGCCGGTTATCTCTGATGCCAAGGATGGATGATAGCGTCGCTCTCCTTCCTTGTCGATATGGTCTTGCAGGGAAGAAGTCCTGGCGCGTTGCGGCATATAGAATATCGAGCCTTGGGCAGCCTTTCGGAGGATATAATCGGCTGTGGACTTGGGCATCTGCTGTTTGATAAGATGGTCTATCATCCTTTTTTCCATGACAGCATCGACCGTAATCCCTTTCTTCTTCAGTTCCGACTTGACCATATCAATGAAATCATCCACCGTCTTGCTGTTCCATTTGCCTATATAACAGATGGTCGCATTGTAAGCATCCATACTTGCCATGCCACCGTCCGGTCCAGCCGCACCTGCCATGACAGCACCAAAGGATGAAGCATGACGGCCATACTCGGCAGCTTGTTTTCTGCTGAGGTCATCACGCACCTTATCCATAATAGGTACGACCGTGGATAGAAAGATGTCTTTCTGTTCTGCCATTGTTATACTGCTGTTTGCTTATATTGGTTGATTACCTGTTCTCTTGTTTGTTCAAGAGCCGCATGGAGAACCGCCATCTGTTTGGGGAAGAACTCTTCAAGCCATTCGTCTTTCTGGATGTCATCATGAATGAACTTGATGGCGAGCGCCCTCGTTATCTCAATTGCCCGTTCCCCTTTCTTTCGCCCGTTGAACCATGCCTTCGTCCACCAAACAATGCCGTCTCTGTCTGGATAGACACTGACTGTCCGCTGGATGTCGAAGCTTTGAATGTCTATTTCAAAGTCGGCCAACGGATCGAGTACACCCTGGCTTTCTACAGCCCTGTCAACAGCTTTTTTTTTTCGATTTCACTCATGGATGACAGGAATACACTGTGCATTAAAGCCAGATAATTCAGGAAGTCTGTTATTAGGATGGTCTGTACACGCTCAATGATGGAACAGCTCCTGCGACCAAGACCAAGTGGATTGAGCATACTCGGAGCATGTTCGTAAAATGCTCCGCTACTGGCTCCTTCGGTAATCACATCACGCAGGCCTTGTTCTGTCGGACCAGGCACATGGTAGCGACCCCGGAAGATGTCTGTCATGTAATCTCCGAAGTAACGGTATATAAGTTGGTCTATCTCGCCCTGCTGATGATCGTATGGAGTATGCACATCGAGATCAAGGGTGGCGATTTCAGGATTACTGCCTTCCATCTGCGTCTGACTGTTCATCACCAGATTGTCACGTAGCATGGTCAGGAATTCCAGGGGATTGGTCTCTTCTCCGTTGAAGCGCACCTCAAGATGCAGATGACCGTCGCAACGGGCCACATTGTCACCGGCTTTAACATTTTTCCCGAAATTGCAGAGGGATTCACTGATATGGGAATAAACCACGTCATAGGAACTTTTCCTGCCATCCGCATAATTGGGATAGTTGATGGTGATGTTAAAACCACTTTTCAAGTCACTGGCAATGCCTGTCACGACACCTGTGGCAAGGGCTTTTAACCATGTGCCACGGCGCACACGGAAATCCATGCCATGATTAAAGGTTTCTTCTCCTGTACGGGGATTCACCTGCGATCCATAGCCACTGGTGATTTCCAAAGGGGTATGTTCATCTGCCTCAAACGGCATGGCATAACCGCTTGGCGAATGCAGGTTCATTGCTTGTACGTATTCCATAACGTATGATTTAAATGTCTATAAATTCGATTGTGGTTTCAGGAAACGGGGCTAATCATTTATCTTCTTATCATATGCTGTTGTTCATGTGACTGCTGCTGGGATGTTTCCTGACCGACTGTCTGTGTCTGCTGACAAGAAGTGCCGCCGATGAGCATCGTGGCAAGCAGTGCACCGCCGATCTTACCCAGCAAACCTGTTCGTCCAAACATCATGTAAGAAGCGGCTATAAGGCCACCGATGCCAAGACCGGAAATCCTGCCGTTGCTGAGATTGCCGAAGAGATTGGAAATCATGTTGATGCCAGAACCTAACAGATCCCCGAGAGAGGAGCCAAGTCCCTGCAATGTGTTTCCGAGGGAACCAAGGACGTTCTTCGACTCAGCGACGGTTTCCTTTAAATCATTGACAACATGGGTGGTAGTGTCCTTGACCTCCTCGACAGTCTCTTCTCCCGTAAAACCATTGACAGCATCATGGAGAAAATCGCCAGAGCCATCGACTCCGCTCCTTACTGTCTTGCCGACTGCGGTGCCTGCACTCTCCTCTGGATGATCGAGCATACGCCATCCGGCAAATGAAGCCACACCTGCGGCGACTGTAGTCTTCGGATTCTTCGCAGCAACGGACAGCACCTTACCGCTTGTTCCCAATACTGCACTTCCTCCACGCCAGAGGCTGGAAGTGGCCTTTGTGCCCGCCCTCCATACCTTGGGCAGTATTCTTGTAGCTAATGATAACCATCCCATAGTCATTCATCTTCTAGGTTTAACATTTTGACCATTCACGCGCCAGGTTTCGAGGCATTCTTCCACGATTCCCGCTTTGCCTTCCCTGTGTGGGAGCGACTGATATTCTATCTCGTACCACACCTGTGCCATTGTTGTGCATCGCACCAGTTTGGTGAGCATGGCAAGTTTTCTGTTCATCTGTTGCAGTTGCGGACGTATGGAAAACACAAGTTCTATGCGCTGTTTCTCCGTCATTTTTGTGTCGATACACACTTGACGGATGGTGTTGACAATGCCTATACTGCGGTTGATGATGTCCACATAGATGTCATTACGGTTATGATGCAAGGCCACTGCAACGGCATTGACTGGGGTATCACCTATCTGTCTGGAGAGGCGCCCCATGTTCTCTGTCAGGTGATTGACCTCATAATAGAAGCCATAAACCTGTGCAGCGTATGAGAGGATGCCCCTAAAAGTGCCGATATAGCGATCAAACTGCTGCTGGTAGTTCTTTGTGGCTTCTACCTCCTGTTTGAGCCAGACATGTCCTTCCGTCTCAACAGCCATCGTCTCCAGCTGGGTATTGTACTGGGACTTCGCCTTTTGGGTGTATTCCAGAATCATGGCTGTCAGTGTCGGGTCCATCTGGGCATAAGAAGGACTCGTGGAAAGCCATACAAGGCATACTAGCGATAGGATATATATGGTATTTCTCATCTTGCTATCGTAATTAGTGTGTAGTGACCTCACGGGCATACCTGCGCCAGTGAGATAAGGACTGCTGGGCGATTTGGCTCTTGTTGCGTTCTATCATCCCTGCCGTGACCCTATTCCATACATCGGCCATTCGGTAATGACGGATGCTGAAATAGAGCAGCTGGAGTTTGTGGGAGAAAGCGGAAAGCTTGTCCTCCAGTTCCCATAAGGTCTGGGAACGCTCCGATCCTGTAAGCATATTCTCTTCTCCTCCCTTGGCAACGGCGTTTTTTAACAAAGTGAAGACACTGACCATTTCTGTAACCGTTTCCATATATAGGTTATTCATGTCAAGCGTGGCTACCACACCCTGGGGATTATTGTTTGCCGCCTGACGAAGTTTGTTCAGGGTAATCAGCACCCTTACGCCATCGTCATAGATATGGGTGGCAGCCTTGATGGCTGAGGCGTACCCGGTAGCGGTCTTCAGATAGGAATTATACTGACGTTCCCATTCGGCCATTTTGGTGAACTCTCCCGCCATCGCATTCTGCAATACGGCGGTCTCTCGTTCTGCCTTGGTCTCCGACTTCACGGTATTGTTGATGAGTGCATTGCCTGTAGCAAGGATAGTGTACTCACCCGGATTGGATGTGACTATCTGACAATAGCCACGCTGACAGCTGACCACACAAAGGATGAGTGACATCAACGATACAATAAGCCACCGCTTTACAGAACTGTCGCCTAACGGAGGAAGCGTACTGCTCTTCTTGGATTTTATGCGGAATCTATCGGATATTCGTAAACTCATGGATATTGCGTTTTTTCTTGTTATACTCTACTCGTTCCCGTATGACCTTGATGAGATCCGTCTGATTGCGGATGCCCACGACATCCAGACGGGGACAAGTCTTGTCGCCACTGTAGATGCTCACGGTCTTCAAGCCGAAAAGCCTCTGTGGAAAACTGCGTTGCTCGCTATAATCGACCACGCGGTACAATTCGATGTAGTCTCTCTGAATGGAGAAGATGCCATATTCATATTGAAGCTGTTCCTCATTGATGGCGTAGCGGACACGACTCAGATACAGATACTTGCAAAAAAGGTTTGCCAGCAGTATGGCTGCTGCGGTCATCAGAAACGGGAACAACGCATTTGGGAGCAAACCGTCCCACCCGGCAAGAACAAAGAAGAGAGCTAAACAAAGGATGCTTCCCATGTTCTCCACCACGATCTGTAATCTATGCGGACGTAATATGATGACAGGATATTTCTGACTCATGGCTACCTCCTGACTTTATGGTTTTGTCTCTTCTCCTCACTCTCACAAGCCTCAATCTCTCCATCGGCGTCGAGATCAATGCCGGAAGTGACATTTCTTGTCTCATCGGTCTCATCAGCTGCAAGGCGGCCTTCCTCTCTTTCCAAAAGCAGTTGCTCATTCCAGTCTTTTCCCTTGAAAGGGATTTCACGCACTGACTGTGTGTCCTGCATTGAAGTGATGCCCAGAAATGCCCGTAAAGAAGATCGGAAATCTTTATTCAGTGCCTCCGCCTGTTTCTCCTGTTCTTTGATGTCTCCGTCAAAGCATAAGCGGCTCTGGCGCATAGACATGGTTTCTTCCCATGCGGATTCATATTTGGCATACTTCTCCTTTACAGAGTCGGGTAACAGATCTATATTGCCGTTGGCTAAATCCTGAGCAAAGGGCAGGGAATCGAGATAAGGTTTTCGCTCTGGCGTTTCTTTGATATTGAAACGCACCTGCTGGTGCAGCTCGTTCCTGAAATTCTCGGTGAACTGCCGCCCGGCAAGGTCGTTGTCAAAGCAGATATGGTGCAACGCTGTGGGTGTCTGTTTCAACATTCCACGCATCTGACCCACTGTGGGATTACCGCCAGTAGAGACGAAGATGGCTTTGTTCAATTCGGGTTTATCCTTCACATGCAACTGATAATAGGACATGGCATCGTAGGCGGACTCAAACCAATAGACATGTTTGGCTTCGGCCAACCCGCCTTTGCCTAATTGGGCTATCCACAGCCCTTCGGAACTGTTGCTGCCCATCGCCTTGCCTTTATAGCCGGAACTGCCATCCAGTCGGGGGCGGCCTCGCTCTTCCAAGCCAACAACGTTGTCGTTTCCTGGCACATACAAGGGGAAAGACAGATTGGTATAGGTCTTGCCTTCTGCCTGAGCTTCTTTGGTGGCAAGTATGAAATGGGCGCTGAACGCTTTCTGGGTATCAAGGTTAATGCCTCTGGTCACAAAAAACGGATAGAACTTCTTGATGCTGTCAAAGTCATACTTGCGGAATGCATGGATGCTGTATTCATTGAGATTAAAAGGCTTTGCTTCTTTCTGAAACCCAACAATGACTCCTCGATGCTCGTTGGGCACATTCAGCAAAGTACGGCATACTTCATTCACCAGATGGTCTGGATTGGTGCAACGGACGTGTTCCGGGAACATACTTGGAAAGGTCTTGATGAGACTGATGAGATTATAGGTTTTCTGTTCTGGAGGACGGAAGCAACTGGTGCCGTGATTGGTCACGATAAACTTGTCACCATGAATGCGACGGCCATTGCTGTCGTGACGGACATACGAGGGATAACGCAGTCCGTCACGACGGTTCAAGGTGTAACCTGCGTGAACAAGGACATCCTGAATGTTTATCCTGTCAAGATAGTCCTGATAGGTAAGGTCGTTGTCACTCATTGGCTTCACTCCATTTTGTTATCTTCCCATTCCGTGTCCGTAGAGACCTTGGTTAAGTCCTGCTTCAAAAGCTCGGGAAGCGATGTCTTGAGGAGAGTCCACACCTGGCTTGACGAGGATCCGGCCAGTGCCATGCACCTCATGGTACACATCAGGTGCAAAGTGTGGATGTTTGATATGCTCTACATTATGGGCAATGTCAGCACCAATGTAGGTGGCATCACGGGCAGCCGTGAGACCGGCGGCCAGGAAGGCACCGAGGTTGAAGCCCTGACGCATCTCAGGACGGGTCTTCATATCGACCTCTTTGAACACCTTCGACATCATACGCATTCTCTGGTAGTCATCGACGGCCATAAACTTGTCATACTGTTTCTGGCTGATTTCATGGGAGATGACCTGACCACTGATAACGGCACTCATGCGATAGGTAACATCGTTTTTCTTGTTCTCTTCCGAGCTTTGACTTTCTTCTTCCGTTTTCTGCGGCAGCACTTTCTCCACCCAGATGTCTCCGACCTCCACGGCTCGCCCGTGTTTGCCCTCTCGATACCAGCCCTTACGCTCGTCTTCATCATCAAGGTCTGCTCCGTTGACATAGCCTTGTTCCGGGTTCATGGTGGGGGCAAAATGTTGTTGTTCCTGCAAGGGATCTGGAATGGCCTCAAACTGCTGGCTCATCTCCTGCTGTTGCTGTATGAACGACTGTTCCACTTCCGGCTTCAGAGTGATGGCAATATGGTCAGTGCTGTTAAGCATGTCCTTGGTGATGGAATCTTTGAAGTCGCCGCTAATGACATGGTTTAGGATGTCAAGGCGTGACTGCAAGGGCACCTTCTTCAAGGAGTTGTCAGTGAGTTTCTTGACTTCATCCTCCGTCAGGTCATAGGCGAAATCTTGTTGGGCACCAGAGGACTGGATGGTAAGAAGCTTCTTGTCCGCATCGATGATGATACCATGGGATGCCAGGACTTCCTGCCATTTCTCATTGGTGAAGTACACATCGGAAGTGATGAGTTCCTTGTAAGGCTTGGCGGGTTCGGCAGGACGGGGACGGGTCAGCACTGGAGGGAAGTACGTCTGTAAGTCCTTCAGCGGATCTGATACCTGTTGGGCGGATTGCTGACCGCCTTTGTAATAATAGCCATAACCGCCACTTTTCATCTCGCCAGGCCTCAGACGACCGTCGGCATGTTCAATAACCATCGGCACATCACCAATACGGCGAACATGGAAACCTGGCTGGTGACGAGGTGCCCATCCGAGAAAGCCTGGACCAAAAGCATGAGGAGGCATGGGAAACGGCCTGCCATATTCCTCGGCTCCGGCTCTATAACCATGCAAACCCATGACGACACGGCCATTGACATTACGGGCAGCGACAAACGATGACGGCAAATCAAAGTCTTTACCGATAATGCCATTGAATACATTATAGGCTTTCTTATTGGCGTAGTTGGTGCCGCCTTCACCCAGGGCACGGAACTGCTGCTCACTGATGTCATAGCTCAGCAACGGCGAGTCATGTCCCTGGACAAGGAGTTTGTACTTCCCGTCTTCAACGGCAAGCTGTGCGTTCATGCCATTCCTGCGCAACAGGTCTTCCAACTGACGGGAAAGTCGGCCTCGGTACGGAAGCGATTCTGAACGGATGCTCATAGCACTGGTTACTGGTAAGATTAACACTGATTGGAGAGGCTCTCTTCAAAGAGTTCGTCACGGTAGGCCATGAAAGCCTGTGCTGACGCTTCGCTGTGGAGATCCAGCGACTTCTCCCTACAGTAGCGTTCATAGTCCTCAGTCAGTTCATCGGATTGCTGGGTCACGAAGTCCACTGCGGAAATGTTGCCCTCCTCATACTGCTCACGGAGGTCATCGTAATCTGGATAGTTCTTTTCCATATTGATTCGGTTTTTATTTGTGAATATGTTATTCCTTAGTATTACTGGCGTTACCGCACAAGTTGGCGTTGTTCTTCCTCGACTTCGCCGACCTGAGGCTGTAAAACCTGCTCTTGCTGAGCATCCTGCTCTTGGAAAGTCACGCCATTCTGGCTGGCCAGACGTTCAAGGGCATCCATAATGTCTTTGGTGAAATTTTCCTCTGGCACGTAAGATAGCCTGCCGTCTTGGTTGACCCAACAGCCGTCATTGCCGAAGGAATATTTGGGCATTGTGCGCCTTACCGTATTCTCCCACTGGGCTGCCGTGCCGGGGATGACAATGACACCTGTATCGGTAAAGAGATCAACGCCAATGGTTACGGGATCTTTACCGCCTTGCTCTGTCGCTTCCTTGATGGTTATCAGGTCGCCATCCCATATGCGCAGCAGGTCATCACCAGAAATGTCATACTCCATTGCAACAGCAGTTAGGTTTTTCCCAATAGCTGGTGTGGGAACATAAATGACAGTATTCGTGTCTTTATCAAGTTGTACAAAAGCTTTGATACGTTGTATGTCCTCAACTCCTTCTTGGGTAATGAAGTTGTCATTGATGTCTGCAACGATGACCTTGCCTTCTATGAGCGCGTTTTTCTGTTCCTCACCGAAGGCAGCAAGATTGGCCTGCTTGAACCTCGGGTAGAATACGACATCAATACCGTCTTCTGTATCAACCAGGGAAAACTTGGCATAGCCACGGGTAACACCAAATGGCTGCTCAATACTGATCGGCAGCAATGGCGATTTTCCTCCTCTTTCTATCGTCTCATGAACGAAATCAGGGAGGTCATAAATCATTTCCTCGGTCAAGCCGAACTCGCCAAGGATGTCAAGAGGATAGTCCTCACGGTAGAATTTCTTTTCTTCCATATAGTCGGTGAATTGCGATTTTGACATGGCAAAATTAGAGGGCATATCAAGTGTGATTATTCTATATACGCTCAAAATCGTGATATTTGACCGCGTTTCTTTTTATTGGTTCTAACAAGTAAGGCCATTAGTACCAATAATTGATTTTCGGCTCAAAATAGTGGGATTGTTTTGCCTGATTTCCTTAGGAGCATAATTGCGACTTTATCTTTGCCGCAAGGAGGCAGAGATGGTTGGCTTGTACTGTCTGGTAAACTCATCCTTATCGCGGAAATTCCAGAATAACAGAGAAATCCGCTCGAACGCTTCCTTCTCTTGATGTTTGCAACAGATGCACGGGAAATTCAGACATACAAACAAAGTAGCGCATATGATTGCGTAGAAACATAATGCACCATTTAACAACAACCAATGATGTGTCAATATTTTGAAAGATTTTTTTGGCTATAAAACCTGCAAAAAATGTTGCTTTTAGCAAAGATTATTGCTCAAAATTTTGATATATCACAGAAAATGATTACCTTTACATGAAAAAAAAGACATTGTTATTAGCTATGTGCTTGAGCCTGCATTTTATGGGCGATGCACAACAACGAGAAGCGGCTTCTTTCAACACGATTGGCATGACGCAGACAAAAGAAATAGTGAGCGAGCCGACTGTAACGGAAACCTCTGAAGCAGTAGATGCCGACTCATTAAACGAGCAGGAATCGATGGAATCCGATGCGACAACATACTATGTGCCTCTGATGGTGTCACTGCCATTGAAGGAGATAAAGGTGAACTCGCCCTTTGGAATGCGGCGAGATCCGATGAACAGAAAGAAAAGCCGCATGCACAACGGGCTTGACCTGAAAGCGAGGTTTGAGAATGTCTATTCGATGTTCCCAGGCACGGTCATAGCGGCATCCTACTCATCAAGCGGTGGGTACTATGTCACGGTGGATTATGGTGTCTGCACCTGTTCATTCCTGCACCTGTCTAAGATTGAAGTTTCCAAAGGGCAACGTGTAAGTGCCGGACAGAAGATTGGTGTCAGTGGCAACACCGGCAAGCGGACAACTGGACCGCACTTGCACCTGTCCTGTAAATGGAGCGACACGGGGAAATACTTCGACCCCAAGGTGCTGCTTCGGTTTATTACTAACGAATTGCTGAAATACAGCAGAACACATTTTTGATGATGGGAGTTGTACTGATCATATTATTCATCGTGTTTGTCCTAAACAGACTTGGCAAAAGACATAAAAAGAAAAACCGGACAACCTGGCATGGGAAGTCCGATTGGGAAAGAGAATGTGATGATGGTGGAAAGTTCTTCGGATGGTGATGCTTTTCATTCGAATGTCCCCTGTCAGTCATTATCAAACACTTCCTTTGATGCGCATTTTTTGCCCGGCACCAAGAGAAATGAATCTCTCTGCTTCATTTAGCGCGTCATCACCACTGTGTGCTGCCACCGAAAGGATCTCATTTTCTCCAAGTTCAGTTGTCACTGTCACTTTATAGTGGTGTATTGTCCGATCACTACCAGACTGCAATACACGCTTAGGCATTTCCGATTCCTATGTAAAGACTGATGCGGGAGCTTTACTAATACTCTTCAGTAATTTTTTACCTTTGCAAGCGCATCCGTGCCATCAGGATTGACCTTACGGAAACTCAGACAGCCACAAACACACGCCCAAATGGGAGGACGGCGTGGTAAGTTATCGCCTCCCATGATGCCCTCCTTTCTGTATTCAAGAACGAACTCTATCTCAGTCATATCACCTGTGCCATAGATAATATCTACAACACGTTCACCGCAAATAGGACACGTTGTCGGTTTGCATTTTTAATTCAGGTTTGGCTCCGTCGGATTGTTTTTCCTATGCAAAGGTAATGTCTTCTGAAAGAACGCCAAGTACCACGTAGCTATCTGAAAGGGATTTGACGGCAGCCTTCCACAGATTGCCTACAATCGGGGTATTCCATCAAATCCCTGTCATATTACTTGTCTCATCTTTCCATGGGAAGACCACCTTACTTGCAACGTAAAAAACAATTCCCGACGGAGCAATAGCTTCGATAAAAGGGAAAAGAATAATAAGAGTTTAACGGTTTAACAGTGAGAAAAATGAGAGAACGAGATTTTAACATCTGCAAGGTGGAAATACCGATGTATGAAAGGTATGACAAGGCTGTCGAGAATAACGACACTGAAGAACTGGCTTGGTTCGCTCAATTTGGCTCTGAGAAATGGGAATGCCAGATGATTACCAATGCCAGAACATACGAGCAGTACCTGATGTGTGGCTACAAAGAGAAACCTGTTTTTAATGAACATGGGTGGCTTGAAAACGGTAATTGCATGAGCTTGAAAGAAAAGTCTGAACATGTTCAAGTGTTCAAAGATGGCACCTTCAATGCTGAAATCATGTTGCTGCAACACCCTAACGGCAAATGGATTGGCACTTTATGTTATAGCCTTTCCATCTGTGGTGGAGGTTCATACCCCAGCATTTGGGAAAAGCAGTACGACACAAGAAGAAACGCGCTGAATGCAACACTTGACAAGCTCATTGGCTATGTGGAAAGCAGCACTGTCCAAAAAGACCGAAAGTATTTGCCGCTGATAAAGAAAATGCGGGCTTCGACAGGCCAGTTATCACTATTCGACGATTTTTAATAACATGTTTAATCGGAGGGATGAAACAAGCCCTCCACAACACCTAAACAATATGAACAACATTTTTACAGACAACCCGGACTTCTACCCGACACCGAGAGAGGTCATTGAGAGAATGATGATGGACGAAAGCGTGTGTGGCAAGACTGTTCTTGAGCCATCGGCAGGGAAAGGCAACATCGTGGACTGGCTCAATGAAAACGGAGCAGCACAAGTCATCGCCTGTGAGAAAGACCCGAACATCCGCAAACTGCTGAACGGCAAATGTGAAATCATTGCAGATGACTTCCTTTCCGTCACGTCCGAACAAGTGAGCCACATTGACTACATTGTAATGAACCCGCCATTTAGCGAGGGTGCCAGGCATATCCTCCATGCCTTTGACATCGCACCGGCAGGATGTACTATCGTGGCATTATGCAACGATGATAACCTCGAAAGAGGATGGCGATACGAGAAAAACAAGCAGCTTATAGAGACAGTGGAACTCTATGGGCGCAGGGAGTATCTCGGTGACGTGTTCAGCAAGGCAGAGCGTCAGACTAATGTACATGTGGCGCTTCTAAAACTCTATAAGGAGGGCGAAGGAAAGGATGAATTTGCTGGCTATTTCTTCTCACAGGTGGATGAGGACATCGCAAACATGAATGAGAGGGAAGGGATCATGCAATACAACATCGTGCGAGACCTTGTAAACCGATATGTGGCGGCAGTGAAACTCTTCGACGAGACACTGGCAGCAGCCAATAAAATCAATGAGACTGCCAAATATCCCGATGCTGAAGGTTATGACTACATCCCCATCAAATTCGGAACCATGACAGGAGGCTACAGCGGTGATGAGAAAGTGGTCACGCATCAGCAGTACAAGAAAGAACTCCAGAAATACTACTGGCGCATTATTTTCAAGAAACTGCACATGGAGAAATATGCCACGAAGCAACTTCGAGAACAGATTAACCGCTTCATTGAGCAACAGACCAACGTGCCTTTCACCATGGGGAACATATATCGTGTTATCGACATGGTGATACAGACCAACGGACAACGGATGAAAACAGCGTTGCTTGAAGCCTTTGACCTTATCTGCTCCTTCTCGGCGGATAACAGCACCGCAGGGGAAAAATGGAAAACCAATGCGAACTACATGGTCAATCGCAAATTCATAGTACCGTATATGTGCAAAGGCTATCACGACCGCTATGTGTTTCATGGCACAGGTTATGGCGGTTATTGCACGAAGAACGGCAAGGAGGCATATCCCACGGTGCAGTTAGAGGGTTACAACATCGAGCAGCTGGAGGATGTCTGCAAGGCTTTGTGCTACATCACAGGCACTAACTATGACAATGTTTCGGGATTACACTGCCACCATGACCGCGAAGCATGGGGTGAGTGGTTCGTATGGGGATTCTTCCGTTGCAAGGCGTACAAGAAAGGAACGATGCACTTTGAGTTCCTTGACGAAGATGTGTGGTATAAGTTCAACTATGAGGTTGCCAAACAAAGAGGATGGGCTTTGCCGAAGAAAATCGTCTGCCGACAGAAGATGCACATGAGCGCATAAAAGAAGCAAGGGAGGTCATCATATCGGTGGCTTCCCTTGCTCATAGTTAGTATTATTTAAAAGTCCAATAAATCAAATTAACTAAATCGTTATGAACTATCCAATTATTGGTAACACATCAATTAGTTAATTAGTTGATTTCTAGTAAGATGCATAAAATGGCCACATCTTAATACTCGCCATATTATCGTTAGGCGGATAAGAAAGCATCCAATTGTTGCTTTGCAAATCTTCCAATGACACATCATATCTGGCAATAACAGCCTCTTGTGGACTGACATCAGCATCCACTTTCTCTGCATCGAACACAAAAATCATCAACGTGTCAATGGACTTATAATTATTATTCTTTCCAAATTCATACTCATAGCCAGTACTACGTAAATATTTAGAAATAGTCTTTGGCTCGACCAAGTTGCTTTTCTTTGGCCAGAATCGATACTCTAATAATGAAATAGTATCTGGATAACTCTCCAACTGTTCAATATAGACTGAATAAATGGAATTATTTGCGAATTGAATAAAACAATGATTCACTTCACTTTCATGATAACATCTGGTTGATGCTAAAAGAATTAGAATTGTAATTAAAGATACAATTATTCGTTTCATTGAATCAAAGATAGATTGAGTTGTTTAACATACGATGAATATGAATCAGATCGATTAACGAGATTGAGACCGATATGAGATTTGTTTTCTTTATTCTTCTCTGTAAGCCTAAGGTTCTGTTGATGACTATTAAAATGGTTAATTATCCACTGCGTATCGTCAATTGGGTTAAAACTGAAATTCCAATACTCATACCTGAATAAAGGATCATGGTTCATATAAAACTTTAATGCTCTTTTATTAGCATCCTGTTCAATTGCAAAATGATCATGTTTTGGCCCGTGATGAATGGCATCATCAATCAAACTGGGTATAGCATATCCATATAGATAGATAGGTCCAACACTTTGACTCTGTAAATAATGGCCATATTCATGTTGGAATAGACTATCATGATACGGGTCTGCAGAAATATCTCTGCTACCATTAATAAAACTACCTAAAGTGAAGGCCCCCCATCCGTCGATTGTGTGTTCTATTACAGTTGCTCCACCATAATAAGAAATACTTTTAACAAAACCATAAAAATTTGCTAAGTTTCCGATAAGATATCCAAGAGCTGTTTGTGTGAATTCTCCCAAAAATCGTGATGCGATTTGCTTAAAGCTCCCTTTAAACCATCCCATGTCCATTTTCCACGAATTTACAGTTCTTTTCCAGCTATAATGACTTACATTGAAACCATGCTTAACGATATTAATAAACAAGTCCGTGATAGCGTTGGCAATGGTGAAAATGAATAACTCGCCGTCGGGGTCAGTAAACTTCAACGGGTTATTCATGCAGTAAGAATAGCGATTGAAGTTTTGAGTGTTGTCGGGGGTCTGGATAATTGGGTCAGGACTGAGGAAGCGGCCAACAGCCGGGTCATAAAGCCGGGCATTCATGTTGATTAAACCAAACCATGGCAAATGCTCATGACCCGTGTAACCGCGGCCCAGCAACAGTTCAGGCTGGTTGTCGGGACTGTAAACCGATGCCGTCAGAGGATCCCTCAGCTGGCCCCATGCCGTGTAAGCCAACTCCTGCAGCACAACACCTGTTGTGTCAATCACATGGGTGATGCTCCCCAGGTTATCCCGAAGGACATGGACCAACTGCCAGCTGCTTTCGCCGTAGTCCCTGAGCAATGCAGCAGGGGCGCTATATGGTGAACCACCCAACCATAAAACGCTCTTATACGAAGTAACATTGCCATCAGTCTTACTGAACTCGTTGTACTGCTGGTCATAATATTCACACTCGAAGCGGTATGCCTCAGGGCCTGTTACGACCATGGCAGCCCTTGTCTTATCGCCATAATAGCTGAACGTGGCAGTGTAGCCGTTCTCACTGATAGTGTCAGGCAACTGCATGGCATTGAAATGCAGGTATTGGTCACGCATCGGGATGGACAACCCTGGCGATGTCAGTTCTTTTATGCCATATGGCAATGACGGATCGTAACCGTACTGGCCGGCATCGGTTCGTGACAGAATGTTGCCTTTACCGTCGTAAAGCGTCTCCAATTCACTCAAGCAAGACATCCCGTCATAAAGGGATATGTCGGTAAGACGGTTCATGCCGTCATAGCCGAATGATTCACTCAACATCGTAAGCCAATCGAAACGTGATGACATATTACCCGTCTCGGAATCGTAAGTATAAGCAATATCCTGCTTAGTTGTATTTGTATTATTGACACAAAAGACAGTCCGTCTATTTGAGACGTTTCCACGAAGGTCATATGACAATGAAGTCTCCAACTTCCCTAATCCAACTTTTGTCGGCAGGAATCTGGAATTCTGCTTCCTCAACGTCCATATGGTGTCTCCAGTATTCAATGTGATGGATGTCAAATGCCCGTTAGAATGGTTGTAATTCTCGCTGCAAATATGAGAATTATTTTTGAAATACGCAACAGATGAAAGCTGATCACCTGTATATGAATATGTTTTCTTAAAACCGTCGATAATTTCAGTCGACAGTCGCCTTTGATTGTTATATGTCCACGTCTTGGAGTGTCCATTGCTGCCAGTCATAGAGGTGGGCGCATTCCACTTGTCATAAGCAAAGGCGACGCTCAATCCGTCGCTGAACGTGCGACTAGTCAAAAGACCCTTCTCGTTATAGACGCTAGCCACACTCTTGCCCCGTGCGTCCGTCTCACATTGGACGTTCCCGTTGTTGTCGTACGTTGTAGTTCTGCATCCTGCACTGGGGTCATTAATGGATGTCCTTCGACCGTACTGGTCATATCCAAATGTGGTCGCAATAATGCCGCCCACACGGATTTCGCTTGGCTGCCCATCGGGGCGCAGCGTATATTCAATGCGGCCACCGCCGTCATTCACCTCTACCAGGTTGCCCAACTCATCAAAAGTGCGAGTTGAGGTCACTCCGTCGATAGTTGAAGTCGTCGAAAGCTCCGAGTAGGAATAAGTGTCAACATGCTCATCAGGATATTCTTTCTCAACAAGTCTGTCAAACGCGTCATAGGTGTATGTTACCCATTGAGAAGGAGACGAGGAGAGGGTGGGTTGGGATGTGCCCACTAAACGACCCAAGTCATCATATTCATAATATACATTGCTCCATCTGTCGTCAAACCTTTGCTGGGCGCTTTGCACCTTCCTACCCAAAGCATCAAACCACGTTCTCGATGCAGCATGGCCGGTTTCTTTGTTCTCTACCATGATGAGGGCATCTGAACTGTCATCGTCAACCCAGGAATAAGTAAATGTCTTCTGGATTCCGTCTGGTGTTGTCACAGTGTCTTGGCGACCGAAGGTGTCGTAATGATATAATGTGGTCTGTGGCTGTAAATCAAGGAGATTAGGACCGATTACGACAGACGGGCCATGCCCGTTCACTCCATCCGAGCCACCCATTGGCCCTACCGGGTCCATGGGAATAATGGGAAAATCATTTTCATCTGGGCGGACTATCAGTTCTGGCTTAATCTTTGATTGGATGATGCCAAAGTCACCATAGACCATAGCATTGTATATTCCTTTTTCGTCGCGGATGCCCTTTGGTATGCGACTTGAACCCTGATAATCGATGTAACGTTTAAGCTCTGTTCCCGAATAGGCTCGAGTCTTGATGCGCGTTGGGCGTTTTTGGCTGTCATACTTGACAATCTGCGTTGAAACGGGACTTTGCTCGGATCCTCGCCAGGTGATTATCGTATCGGGCAACCAGTCTGAATTGTATTTTGTTGTTCGTCCGCTAGTGATTGTCTGATTGTCGCGGGAGACCGACTCAATGTGGCTGAGCTCGGCTCCGATAATCCAGTTGTTACCAGTGTCAAGGTTCTGATAAGTGTTTGTTACCGTCTTTGTGAGGCCACCAGATGTCGTTGATTCAAACAACACGTTTCCATAGGAATCGTATGTGTAAGCGCCAGAAGTTTCGACGCCAGTAATCAGGTCGGTCTTGTCTACGTTTGAAAGTAGAACCTTGATGCGTTTGTCATTACTCAATGCGGTCTGATAGGTGTAACAGCTCTGTTCTCGGGAAGACATCACTGAGACTGGGACTCCATAATTCTCAGGGTTGAAAGTCTGGATAGTGGACTCATTGCGTAGTAAATCATATGACGAAACACTACGAAAGCCACAAAAGCCCAGTCCTTGTCTGTGTATTGTAGCATTTTGATATTCAAATAGTTTGCTGCTTTCAGTCAAATCTTCTGCACGTTTAATGAATGAACTGCACACGAACATTCCACCTGCATAGGTAGCGTATGGGAAAACAGTGTTAAAACCTGGTGAGTAATACTCACTTTGATATAATTGCTTATATTCCAAGTTAGTAACACAGCCTCGACTATCTACAAAGTCTGTCATTAAAGCATCCATTGTTTTTGGATTTGAGCAACGGAATAAATCATATTTCCCTCCCGTCTTAACAGATACTACATAACTATTACTACTCTGACCGAAAAGACTCATTGGCACAAGTATTGATGGACTGCGGCGATCAAGGGAATAAGTACTGCTTACAGTTCCATTTCTCAATGTATATATCGTAGAATGTGTTCCATATAATTCATGATCAATCAGTTCATTGATATGTTCATTTTTATAGTATTTCATTATATCCGTCTGACCATCTTGATCATAGTCTAAGCTCATCCAATCAGTTTTGTCATCAGACTGCAATCCAGTCGTTTGCATAATAAATGAACCATCGCCTTTTGAAAGATATGATTTGACGTTCCTATTATCTATATCAGGAAGAAAAATTAAATCAGTATTCCCATCACCATTGACATCTCCTACTTCGATTCTATAATCATGGGCTTGTGACAAAGTAACACTTTGTGAATGGCTCTTTGTCATTACAACAGAACCAGCTTGATCGTATGAAAACCGATAAATGTCTAAACCAGAGTTCGTAAGAATACACATCTCAAGTTTTCCATCTCCATCAAGATCAGTAGCCAACAATCTATCACAATTCCGAACTCGCTCTTTATTTTCTTCTTCATTGTATTGATTCCCATAAATATACATTTGAAAACCATCAAGATCACCATAGCATTTTGTGGTCCCCTGATCAAGGTCAATCATCATAAACTTCGCTGACGCTTCAACAAGATTCAGAGGATTTGCTGTGCGGCACAAGATCACCTCATCTTTGCCATCACCTGTAAAATCACCAGACATGTATTGCGTAGGCCAAATTGAAGAATGTCCGCTACGATGCAATGCGTTGAAACTACGGTTTATGGTTTTGATATTAAACAATCCACTAAAATGATGTTGATACACTTTAAATTGCACATAATCAGAGTCGTTTTGAACACGTTGGTTAACTTTAACTAATTCTTCGCCATGGATTCCGTCAACATCCGAACAAAAAGCACTAACAAATCCATCTCCCAGACTCAGAAAATCGCTTTTACATGCATCTCCATTCAAATCATAATTAATTATTAGTGTATCATTATCGCTATAATCATTCCAAACTCGATGATATTGCCTAATATAATAATGTCTCTTATTCGGATAAATGATAATCGCATCGTCTTCAGTTCCATAATCAAGTTTACCACGAAACGCCATAAACCTATCAGGACTACTAAAGTTAAAATAACCCGATAAATTTTTATTAATATTGGAGTCAGACCAATTTGTTGAATTATCTCCCTGATAATAAAAATGCAAAGGATTTACAGCATTCCCCACACTATCCAACATGTCAACCTGCGCGAGTGGAGCAGTAATGTCGTCATTACGATATGTCATGATATATTGCCGTAATAGGTTTTCATGACATTTGACATCTATTTGTACTAGTTTTTTCCGATAGACAAACGGGATGCCATCTATATATGAAGTTTGTTCGTTTTCGGCATCTTCATAAATAAAATTCAAAGAGCGACCTTCTCCATATTCGATGCTTTTAATTTGTTTAAGGTTGATATCATTGTAATAAGAATAAGATATAGCTTTTCCATCTAAGCCTGTATTATTACTAAGGTACCATTTAGTGTAATATCCACTTGAGATATTATAATTATTGATAGACCCGTCAGGCAAGAAAACACGGAAACTGTTGGTTCCGTTTAATTCATGTACAACTTTAATGTTACCCGTTTGGGTAAGAAAAACTTCTGTGGAATCGTTAGATTCTTGCAATATCAGCCTATTGCCATCCAACGCCCATGGACCACAAGAATGATTTTTACCTGATGAATTCCCATCCGTAAAATAATTTTTATTTACAGGTTCAATGCAAGACAAACCGGATATATTCCAATCCTGCCCCATACAGGTAAAACCACCCTGACTATTGTATCTTATCGCAATCTGCGGTGCTAATTCATAATTGGATGCAAAAGTCTCAATTGGTATAATTAGTTCAACTTGTCCAGCTTCAGTCGTTCCAAGCTCATAAGGTATATCTCCTACTATTCTTGTCTTATCTAACGTATAATTAATCATGTTAGACGAATGTGCGATCTTAGGAACCATTTGATTCTCTAGTCCCGTCTCTTGAAGTAACGTATCAATGACAGCAGAAACAACTTGACTACTGTCGAAAGTCGGTTTTAACATGTCTTCAACTGTCCATTGAGCATGCAATGGAGTTACTTGCATGGTCATTGCTACGCACAACAATATCAGTTTTATAATGTGTCGTTTCATAATGCTCACTGTTTTATGATTTTAAAAGTTTCAACATTAGAGTTGATTTCAACGGTCAATAAGTAAATTCCGCTGGCATATCCACCCATTGACAAATCAGTACGTTGAGAAGTTATATTGCCTGTGTCTAACACATTACCTTGCACACTGATGAGAGTGTACCTCATAGATGCTTCTTCTACATCAATAGCTGTTGATATAGTAACCACATCCGATGTGATGGTTGGCGATACAGTTAGATTGACGGTTCTCAAATCTTTCTTTGGGGCCTGATAGGGCTGAGGTTCAACAACGATTCTACCAATTCGGTTGCCAGCTGCATCATATTGATATTGAAAATAATAATTTTCAGCATCAATTATACTGCAATATGTGACAATCATTAACAATACCATGAATAGTTTTTTCTTTTTCATGCTCATAATGACTAATATTAAATAATACTTTATTGTTTATTTAGTTTTTTATCGGTTAAATATGTTAGAAAAAGTCGCCCACTTATCAATGCACTGGTTAAGATTATGTCTGAAAAGCATTCCACAATAAGCGCAATCGACAACAGGACAACCAGCCCGGTTTACGATTATCAGATTAACCCAAGAACTGTTTAGAGTCGTCAATGCGTCAGTCGATGATCTCGAAAGTGCCACCAAAATAACTGCCGTTGTACGTGATGACCAGATAATAGGTCCCACTGTCAAACAGCCCGAGGTCAATGGCCTGGATGCTGGAGTTCTGGAAGCCCAATACTCCCTGGGACTCCAATCCCTCGTACTCGTTGAAGATATAATAGGTGTACTCACCTCGCGTCATGTCCTCAACGATCAGCTCCCGGAGCACATCGTCATAAACGACGCTCAAAGGGATCTCCAGCCCCCGAGAAGGCTTGGGGTTGTTCCCTATCAGCGGAGGATCCTTCTGCTGAAGAGAAACAGGGATAGAATCAGCGACAGACAACGTGGTCATGCTCTGGATTGCAATGGCAATCAAAATCGCCCATAACTTAATGTTCTTTTTCATGCCCATACTCAATCTATATTTTAATATGTAAAACAAACAAAAATCTAGAACGCAAAGTTACAGGTGCTTTTCAAGGCTCAGAAACTTTTGTTGTTTCATTGTGTTTCTGGAATTGTTAAAATATGTTACCCCCCCCTATTTTTGGCGCTTAAATATTTATATTTCAGCTGTATACAAAAACATGTATTTTTAGTATCTCTAAACCTCTTGTGGGGAGACGAGAAACACCGAGAAACAAATTCTGCCAAAAATTTGATTGTCCGAGCTCTTCTTTCTACCTTTGAGGCCGCAAATCAAAATCCGATATGAGAACAAAACAAGCCTTTTTCCGAATTCTGTGTGTTGCCAGCCTGTCCCTGCTCTTCTCGTGCTCCGACAAACGCGACTTGGAGGATTATGAGACAATCAGAATGATTGGTGATGAGAACCCAGACAAGGCCCTCGTCATGCTTGATTCGCTTGAAATCGAAATCCGCGAAATGAGTGAGTACGCTAAGTGCAAATATGATTTATTACGAATCAGACTGAATGACAAGGCGTACAACATGCCGAATTCAGATCTGATGATAAGAAAACTGATGAGCTATTTTGAGGATGAGGGATCTTTGAATGAGAAACAGGAAGTGTTCTACTATGCCGGAAGCGTTTACCGTGATTTGCAAGACACTCCACAGTCTTTGGAGTTTTTCCTTAAATCAATAGAATATGCACAGAACAGAAGTGACTGCGATTCGATAATGATGCGCAATGCTTACTCAAATCTGAATGACCTCTACTACAGAGTCCAGAATTATGATGCTGCCGCCAAAGCGGCCCAAGACGAGCTTGAGATTTCCAAGAGAATGAACAAGGACATTATCCTTCCATACCTTCATCTTGGCACGGCACAGCTTGCCCGGGGCGATAAACGGCAGGCCAGGACAGCCTTTGACGCCGCCTTCGATGAAATAAAGCGTTCAAACAATCCTTCAGGACACCAGTATGAGCTTCTTTATCTGCTTTGTGACTATTCCCTTTTAAAGCAGGCCTCTAATGCAAGGGATTGTTTTTCCATGCTGGAGACGGACCCGTTAAGCGAGTTTTCTGATTTTCCGTGTATGGCATTCGCCAAATACTATGAGTTATGCGGCAAGACGGACTCCGCCATCGTTTACTGTAACCTTCTGCTGGACAAAGGGACTGACATCTATAATAAATATGACGCATCGAAACTCTTGTTCCGGATATACAACAGACTTGGAGACGCGGGCAATGCCTACCGGTCTGCGACGGTCTATATGGGGCTGAGCGATTCGTTGGATTTCGGGAGGAGACAAGAGCTGGCGGCAACGGTAAACAATGAGTTCCAATATCATCTGGACCAAAAGAAAGAACAAAAACTGAAGGACGAGAAAAAGAAATATAAGAATTCTCTTGTTTTTGTCGCATTGGCGGCAATAATGCTGGCAAGCGCCGCCTATATCCTTTATATCAGGAGGCGAAACAGGCATCTGCAGGAAGTGTTGTCACTCTCGGCGGAATTGCAGCAGATGTCGGATGACGAAAAGCTGCTCCGCAAGGACATTGAACAGAGGGAAAAAGACCTGGAGAAATCGAGGAAATCATTAGAGAGGACAACAGATGAGCTCATCAACGTGAAAGGCGAGCTCCAGCGGGTCAGTGCTGAACTGTCTGGATATGAAGAGACCCTGAAAGAAAAAGAGCGGCAGCTGTCGGATAAGATGGAACAGAACAGGACCTTCATCAAACTGCTGCACCAGTCCGAGCTGGAGGGCAAGGCGGAAGACGTCATCTATGCCATCAGGCAATCTTCGGCAGGCAGGAAAGACATGAGCGAAGCGGACTGGAAGCAGCTCTACCAGGCGGTCGACCAGCTTTACCCGACGTTCCATGGCAGGGTGTCGGCTGAACTGGGACGCGAAATGACAGAGCAGAAGATAAAGGTGTGCTACCTCATGCGCATCGGCCTGTCCAAGCCCCAGATACAAGGCATGACCAACCTCTCGCGCGTCACCGTCTGGAGGTGGGTGAAGAAGTTTGACTGGGTAATGACGAATGATGATGAGCATGGCAGCCCACACCATAACGATCATAGCAAAAAATAGATGGTGCATCAATTAGTGGTTTTAGTGGTTTTCATGGTTTGAGATCAAATGATATCTTATGAGGACAAACAAGAGTTCTATTCATACTTCAAGAACGACCTATTGTGTATTATCTATTTCTTTAACATACTTGCAGAATTAGGTATTGAACATCCAACAATGCACTTTGAGTTCCTTGATGAAGATGTGTGGTATAAGTTCAACTATGAGGTTGCCAAGCAAAGAGGATGGGCTTTGCCGAAGAAAACCGTCAGCCGGCAGAAGATGCACATGAGCGCATAAAAGAGGCAAGGGAGGTCATCATATCGGTGGCTTCCCTTGCTCATCTTACTTTTTGTTGAACTCTTGTATCTCCTTAATCATGTCCTTCACATCTTGATTGACTTGAAGAAAATTAGAATACAAGATACGCTCCCGCACCTCTGGGGAGTCGAAATGATAGAACTGAGGAATGGGATAATTGGCATAGTCGGCTTCTTCTCTCGAAATCTCCGCCATATCAAAATTGGTCTTGCAGAAGAATTTGGAAGTCTGGAACTCCTCAGACTCCTGTATATCCATGCTGTCATTCCTTCCTGTCTTGGTCTTCACAAAGTCTCTTGCCGTCTGTCCGCAAATCCAGCCAGTCGGCATATCGGCAATCTTTGAACCAGGCACAAGACTGTCCATATTTTCATTGAGATTGACAGAAGTGCGGTCACGGTCGATGGTCAGTCCTTTCTTCAGCTGCACCACCTTGCCAAAGATGTCGTTAGACAACCATTCAAGTGTTTCCTTGGCTCTGGCGGAGCCGCTGACCACGTTACCAACGGTAGTGATAATTTTCTGCATACCTGTCTTGCCGTAGTCAGCTTCCAACTGTGGCAACTCCTGAAATCCCAAAGCCACGCTGACTTTGTTGCTTCGGGCTGTACCGATCAAACGGTCAATCTTGTGGAAATACAACGTCGGCAGCTCATCGACGATGATGCTCACCGGAACGTTCTTGCCTTGACCCGTATTGACCCGTGTGACGAGACGGTTCAATATCAAAGCATTCAAAGCACCGATGATGCTTTCCATCTCCGGGTCATTGGCGATGAGCAAGTAGCTGGGATGCTTGCGATCTGACACCTTCAGGTCGAAATCATCGCCATCCTTATGGAATATCCAATATGATTCCTTGGTAGCCAGGCGGGAGGTAAAGACACGCAAAGTGCCAATCATACCTTCCAACTGCTCCATTGCCTTGTTCTCGAAGGCTGTCTTGAAAGGGCCAAGCAGAGGTGCCACTTCGGTATCGGTCATCAGCACTTCAAAGATTGTCTCATAACTCTCATTGAGGAAGGAGAGGATATGAGGCATGTCGCTGTACTTACCCAACCAATAGGCAGGTGTTGTAACATTGCCCATCGCATCGCGGACTACACCTGTGGGCTTTATCATTCCTGTTTCCGGGTCAATGGTCTTGTCATAGTTCAACTCCTTACCGTTCTCATCATACGGACGTTTCTCGTAATTACAGAAGAAATAGATACAGGCAGCCAAGAAGTTGACAGCAGAGGTCTGGAAGAACTGGTCGCTGCCTCCACCTCCCTCTTTCTTGCCTTTCTGCAAGGATTCCAGAAGGGTCTCGGCAGTCTCACTGGCAGCGGCAAGGTTGCTGATATACTTCAACTGGATGGGGTTGACACGGCGACTGTACTCAACATTCACGAAGTTGATGATGTTGAACTGACACCCTTCAGGCGTGTTCCCTGCTTTCTTGTTGATACGATAATGGTAGTAGAGCTTCTGGGCGAGCGTTGGGAACTTGTAATCATAAACCACCATCGCAAAGCCCTTGGCACTGTGCTGGCGGATGAACGGCTCGATAATGCTGAAAGTCTTACCTGAGCCTGGCGTGCCGACGACCCATGTGCCTCGGAAAGGATTGATGACATTAACCCATCCCTTGCGGAACTTACCCTTATAATAGTAGCGCATGGGGATATTGACGCTGTACTTGTTCTCCACCTTCTCTTCCATCTGCTCAAAGCTCTCGTTCTCAAAGTTGAAGCGGTCTTTCAACAGACCATCTTTCAAATACTTGGAAATGTTATCAAGAGCTACATGAACGAGCACCGTGCCGACAACAGACATTACAAAGTATATCCATGTGCTGCTGTGGAGCGTGAAGAATGTGGGATTCCAGTGTCGGTTGAATACCCAGACGGAGAAGAACATCAAAACGGCTCCAAAGGTAATGGGATAAATGACCATCTGCTTGGCATTGAACTCCAGATGCTTTTTGTTTCTGGTGCCGACACAGGTAACACATATCATCAAGAATGTCATGATCTTACTGCGGAGCATATGACCGTCCTGATAAACATCCATCAGTTTCAACCTGCCATTCAGATCAAGGAGGATGCCGCCCCAGAAGTCCAAAAGTTCTGGGGCGATAGCATACTCGAAGAACTCCACGACCAAGGAAATGTAGATGAATGTACGGAATACCTTGTACAGCGTCTGCAGGTCTTTACTCTCTTCCATCATGACTTATCTCTGCTCTTCTTTGTTGAGACGTATCATCAGAATAGGACGCACTGGAAAAGCCGAATGCTTGTCGGTGCTCTCAAAACGACCTGAGTAAAGACTGAAACGCCAAGCCCTGTCTGTGGTGGCTACCTCACATTCGGTACTGGTCCAGTACCAACAATCCACATTGTCAATGGGAAGGATGTCACCGCCACATCGCTCTATGGTTTGATTGACAACACTTCTGGTCACAAAGAGCTTGTACATCTCGCTTACAGACGGTATGAAATATTTGTCCTGAATGCTCGCGGCAACGGGTGACGCTATCTTGCTATAACGCATGGCTGTAGTATTCGTCTCGCCATCACAAGCACTGATGTCGGCAGACGTTCCTTGTGTCACATAGATGGTGTCGGGATTGCAGAATGCATTCGCTGGGGAATCTTTCAGACTGACAGCGTAGGCAACGCCCGAGGTGGCATCTGTGGCATCGATATAGAAAAGAACAGCTTCAGGGATGTTTCCATCAGCAATGCAGCGCTCATAAGTGTTCACCGAGCCATTGCTGCAATAGACCATGCCCGGTTGCCAGGAATGCCACGAAAAATCCTCCTCAAAATGCTCGTCACAAGAGGAGAGGAACATGGTAGCCACAATAGCAACTAACCAATAATGGATAATTCTTGTCTTCATAGTCTATCCGTTTTTAACGTACCCCTGTAGGGAGTTTGATACCCAATACAAATCCTGTACGGAACAGATCCTGACCATTGATGCACACATCAGTCTTTACCTGCCAGTAGAGATGCCAGCCATGGCGGAGAACATAGTTGTGCTCGTAGCCGACATGCGCCCAGCCAACGAACTCATGCGTGTCACTGCCGGCACTGGCACCAAGACGCAAACTGCCGTACTTGTTTCTTGAACGTGCCACACAAGGCTTGTATGCAATGCCCAAGCCCCATGTACGGTAATTGTTCCAGAAAGAGTCCTTTGTGACATGACCGGCTTTCTCGTCTTTTATCCACTTGACATAGCCATTGGCAAAATACTCCCATGCATTATGACTCTTGGTCTCATGTTCCACAGCAAGGGTGGCATCCAATCCGCTCTCATAAAGCGCGCCAATCCCCAACGTGAGTCGGTTGCCATGGCTCTGCGCCCTACCCGTTACTGTCATCAACAACATGACAGAGACAAGCAACAGTTTAAAAAAAAGTTCTTTTTCTCTCATGGTCGAAACGGTTTAGTTTTCCATCAACAGGACATTGTTGAACGAATCTGCATTCAGCACATCTTCGTACTCAATGCTGAGACTTATCGTGCGGCCACTGATCTGCTGCTCGCTGAGTTCGATGGTCAGCATCTTGTCATTAGGGAAGGTCATCTTCTTCAGGACTATGACGTTCCTGTAACCGTAGCGGAACGACCGCGTGGGGTCAAGGACAAGTTCAGGAATCAGCTCTATGGTCTGGACGGTCGTGGACTTGGCGGTTTTCTTGTCATTGAGTTTCACTCTCAGCTGATCGATGTCAAAACGGATGTTTGTTCTGTTATCCACCGAGAAGTCGATGAAGAAATACTCACCGACACTGTAGATATTGTTTAGACGCATGACCATTCTGTCTCTCTTGGTAGAGACATTGCGGACGCGCGCAGGTGATGCCCATATCTGACGGGCATAGCGGGTCATGTCTTCTGTTGACATGCTGATGGCTGGGTTATTGTATGGTTCGCGTTCATCCAACGTGATGGTTTTCTCCGTCACCGCCTCGTCCATACGGGAGGTGTAAATAAGAGCATACTGGCTGCGGTAGCGTTCCGTGACTATGGTAACGACCGCCAACACATCACCGTCGTGATGAATCTCCATGCCTTCCTTGGGCTTCAGACGGACGATATTTCTGATGGGTTGGTCACCAGCTACCTTATCGGTACTGATGTCCACGAAGCGGACGGGCTCACTGGCCGTGATGACGGTCGTGACATTCTCATTGATGGTAAGATATTGCATATCATCCATCGTTTTCTGTGCCATGACAGGCGCGGCGGAGAGCAGCGCAACGGCTGCCAGGCCGAAGATTCTTGATTGTTTCATATTGATGCTTATTTTGTCTGTTTCTTTTCCTTAGAATTAATCAGATAGACCTGCGTGCCATATTTGATATTCACTTTATTTTTACGGATACCTTTGGATATGGCATTGGCGGTCTTCTGGTATGCGTTCTGCAGGGCTTGCATTCCCCATCGTCCCATGCTGCTGGTCGCTGAGCCGTCATTGATACTCATGCTTTGGCTCATGGCGCCGCTGGCCACATCCTGGGTGGTTTCCCTGAAACTGCTGCGCGGAACATACAGGCCTTCCATGCCATCGGTGTCGTAGATGCTGAGATTGACTTTAACCAATTCATCATTGACAAGGACGCTCTTGACCGTTCCCTTGATGCGCTGCTGGCTGAAACCGCTCATGATGCAGAAGAGATAGCTGCCTTTAGGGATGGTCCGCTCGCCGATGTCAATGTCATCAAGCAGACGGAGACGTACCCGGCTGCCATCAACGGCCTTGACATCCTCATCGACAATGGCCTTAATCAGCTTGTGCTCCGGCTCATTGGTAATGATGGTGTTAAAATAGTCGGAAGTTTCTTTTAGGGTCTTGACAACTTCCTCAGGTTTGGCCTCTTCCGCTATCTCAGTAACGGCTTTCTCGTTGACAGTTACCAGGCCATTAATTTCCTCTTTGCTTTGGGATACTGGTTCATCATCGTCATCGGCATGGCTGTCGGTCGCACTATTCATGCCCGACACCTGACGCTGACCTTGTTGGCGGGCTTCTTCCAAAGCCCTGCGGAGACTTTCCAGAGTCTCATCTTCCTCGGGAGTGTTGCCGTCTGGCCGCTCGTCGGTGAGGTTATCATCCAATGCTTGCTGCTGTCGCATCTGCTCCTGCAACTGACGCAGCTTCTCCATGGATTCCTGTGCCTGTCGGCTGCTCTGGTCCATGGCCGCCACCTCGGCATCAGAATACTGTGAGGTGTATTCTTCCTTCATGTCTTCTCCACCACGTTCGATATTCTCGACGGCTGACTCATCTTTGATTTTGCCGAAGTCGTTGAGCATGTTGGTGTATTTGTCACCAATGCCGTCGCCCTTAATGTTGGCATCAGGCAGTTTGTCATTGAAAAACTCGGTGGTTTCCAGGTTGGACTTGTCGACCTCTACCTTCTCCGTACCAAATAGCCGAATGACAAAGAAACCCAAAAACAGGATGGGGACATACAGGATGGCAGGAAGCATGTACTTGGGCTGCCGGAAATTGATTTTATCGAAAGGCTTCATATTCGTCTGTTTGATGTGGGTTATTATTTATGTTGTCTTTATCATTCTCTGGTTGCTGTGGCGCATGGTGACGCTTGAAATGCAGCTGCTGCTCCTGCCGCTCGACAGCACTGGAGGGCTGAGGACGGTACTTCACCGCTTGCGTCATGCGGTACAGGCTAAGGCCCACGCTGAACAGCACAAAGGAGAAGACGAGGGCAAGAAACAGCTTGGTGTGCCTGGAGGCAAACCGTTGCACACAGGCGGCACCTTTGTCGAGTTTCAGGGCCTGGGCGAAGGTCTTGCCTGCCGCCACATCTTTCTCGTACCGCTCCTTGTACTTCGGGTCATCCTTATCGGGGACTTCCTCCCCAAATAGTATTTTCTTAAATTTCATATTATTGTGCGTTTAATAGTTTGACTTCGTGCGCTGTTCAAGGTCTTTGTTCAGAATCGTGCGCCAGTTGACTATAAGCAAGCCATGCGGATTGTTTTCAGTTCTCGGCACACGTTTCAGGTAGCCCTCTGTAACGAGTTCACGCATCAACACTGATGTCCTGCGTTCGATACGTTGCCGGCCATAGTAGGTGAACGACATATTCTCCTCACTGAAGCGGATGCTGTCACAGAAAATGCTGAAAACGGCACTCGTCCCCATGATATTGCCATAAAAGCCTTTCTCCTTCAAAGCGTTGTACTGGGCAAGACCTGACTCATCTATGAGATACATGGCCTTCTCCATCGTGTACTTGATATACTTGTCATCGGGTGCCAAAGTAAAGAAGTAATGATGGAACATTTCCACATGGCTCTTGGCTTCCACGTCAAGGGTCTCTTCCATCGTGCTTCGGTTGACGAGAATCGGCACATTGCCGTCCAGGACATACACCTTCTGTTGTGCATCACTGACCATTCCTCTGGCTGTCCAGATGCTACCGAGGGAAATAACCACACAACCAACAAGAAAAAGGCTGCACAGTATCAGAACCAGTTTAATCTTATTTTCTAAATTTTTGATAACCATAACATGAATGCATTAAATTAGACTCCTACTAAACGCCCTGCGGACTGGCGCATGGACGTGGCAATCCCTTCTCCGAAGCTACGGGTGGAGAAGGCCGTATCACCCTCTGGTATCATCCATGCGGCAAGGTCTGGAACGAGGTTCAGACACTTGAGGGCAACGACACTGGCAGCCATCAGATAACCCGCTGAGAAGAAAGCGTTCTGCAAGTAATTGACCACCGTCTCATCAGATGCCGTGACCGCAGCAAGGTCATTGTATTGTATGTTGATGACAATATCGAAGAGCAAAAGGACATAGAAACCGACGAAGTAAAGCATCGCACCGTAGAAATGGACGGTGAGATACCTGATGATCCACTTTGCCCAGGCTCCTTCCCACTTCGGCAACAAGGAGAATGCCCACTGGATAGGTCCGAAAATGGTGAGCATACCCAACAGGATCTGCTGGCAATAGATGGTTCCCCACCAACCGATACGGAAAGTGATTAACGCGATCAGCATGATGATCTTGTCAGCAAGCATGACCAAACCAGCCGTGGTGCTGGTCATCTCTGCCTTGACAATATTCTTTTCATCCTCAGCGGCAGCATCGGCATCAGTGACATCCTGCACACTGCTCTGTGTGAGCAAGGCGCTGACGGCGTTGCTAGCTGCCTTGATCGTGGATATGGGATCGGCGGCTTCATCGCCTAACTGATACATGAGCTGCTGCACGTCCTGCATCCTGTCCTCTACCTGTGCCGCCTCAGCCTCATAAAGGTCATGGGTATAACTACCTATGGCATTGGGGATATAACTGAGGAAGTCCAAAGCGCACCAGGTGCTGCTGCCTCCGGCCATTCCCGTGTCAGAAGGCGGGTACCACCAACAGAGGACTATGCTTACCGCCAGTGGCTTGAAAAGTTTCATCACATCCAGCGGCTCACGTTTGACCATCATCTTGTAAGCCATGTGGGCACAGATAATGATAGCAAAGAGTCCTGCCAAAGCCATGGACATCTGGAGAATCCACCAGAAAGGCCCTTGGCCGCCTGTGAACGTGGCATCGGTCAGGAACTCGTTGGTTCTGAAAATCACGTCATCAATCTCTTCTTCGAGAAGGTTGATTCCGAAATCTACTGCTGTACTGTCGTTACTCATCGGAGGATTCGTTTAATTGTTATTGTTTAAGCTATTGCCGGTACTTCCCTGACGGGACGCATCACGCCAGCGATTATATCCTGCCGAAGCATTCTCGCTGACACGGTGCTGGAAGCGGGACATGGACTGGATCAGGTGGTCGGCCTGGTTCTTGGTAGTCAGATAGCGCACCCTCAACAACAGGTTGTCGTTGCTTTTGACAATCTCATCGTAGATGGCCATGTACTGCTTTTGACGCTCACTGTTGGGCATATAGGCATTACGGGTGACTTTGATGGCAAAGTCATACATCTGGCCCAACTCCCTCCAGGCCGTAATCTCATCATTGCCAGTCTTCCCACTCAAAGCGTTGATGTTGTTCTTAAACCCGAGAAGCCTGTTCTCGATCTTGTTACCCTCCGTGACCCATGCCAGGTCTATCTGTCTATCGGCGATATTGGCAGCTTCGATCTTTGCACGACCTTCCAAGTCAGCCTGTATGCTGTCGGCATACTCCACCTGCGGAATGGAGGCTGCATTGGCAGCAAGACGAAGGGTGTTTTTGACGGATGTGGTTGCCTTTGCGCCCTCCCAATAGTTATGGTGCGTCACCTTATAGTACAATTCTGGCGTTAGGCTGCCAGCGCCGACTTCCATGACTTCTATCTGTGCCTGTTTGGATGCATCATGATTATAGGTCATGGTCTGAGCGTTGGCTCCTGACATGGAGAACAATAGAATTGAAACCGTATAAATAGTTTTTCTCATTTTCACTACCCTTTATTTGTTTTCGTTAATCATCCAATATGTTTCCGGCTTCCCTCCATCTGCCAAAGGCTTCATCAGCCATCTGACGGATGGTCTTGGAACGATACAGTTCTGACTTCCAGTAACTCGTCCGTGCCTTGATGAACTTCCAGGTCTGATAATAGGCATTGTTTACAATGTCCTTGATGCGGTCGAGTGACTTGTTGATGTTGTCTATCATCAGTGTCAGCGAAGCCGTGGTGCAACAGACTTGTCCACTGGCGTAAGCAGCAAGGACACAGACGGAAGAATAGAGATTCCGGCATTCCCCTGCAAGATTGGCAACGGCCCTGCCGTTGACAAACAAGAGGAGGGTGTCGGCACTTTCGATTCGGCCTCGCTGGATAATCTTTTCGTTGAACTCTTCCAGGAGGGCTTTGTACTTGACAATCTTTTCAGAAACATTGTCGTAGGTTCGATAGACATTGAACCCGGTACTGACGGTGCTATACACCAGATCGATGATGTCGAAGGCACGGGTATATTTGTCCAGTTCAAGGTTAATGTCACGGTATTCCCGATGCGTCACCTTGCTGACCTTGTGTAGCAGGGCGTTGCTTTCTTCCATAGTGGCACGAGCAAGAAGCAGACTGCGCTGTTTCTTGTGGTCATTGATATAGGCTTCGATCGTCGGGATGTCATTGGGAACAATCTGCGCCAAAACATGTTTCGGACACACAACGACAAGGCAAAGCAGCAAGAGCATTCTTGTCAGAGTCCCTCTTCTGTTTCCGTTGTTTTGATTCGACATATTAACTGTATTGATCATATTACCGATTCTTTATAGGGTTGCTATGGCTCATCGTCATAGTTGTCGTCTTCTAATTCCTCGTCATAGTAGCTGCTGCCGCCGTTATGCATCCAGCGTCTCCGGCTGCGCTCGGCGATGTTCAGCTTTCTATGGCTGTCTGCATTGAGCTTGGGTAAAAGGTCATGAACCCAATCCCTGACGGTATGCTTGTAGTGCAGGAACTTCTCAATCATGGCGAGGTCGGTATAGATTCTCGCCAGTCGCGCCTCGATTCCTTTGGCGATCTCCAAGCGGTCACTGGCCCAAAGAAGATGGCGTACTCCATCCGTGTCTTGGGTTTCAACACCTGGCCGTCGGGTGTATTCCACCGTGACCTCACAGGAGGGATGGTCTTGAGCCAATTCACTCATACGTCGGTTGATTATGGCGGCATTCTCTTCATCGGACTTCGAGGGGTCGAGTTCCAGGATCTCTGCCACATGGGTATCACTCCAGCTACTGGTCAGTTCCCAATCGATCTGCACGATGGCACGATGAATCTTGATACCCATGAAATATTTGGGCTTTCGTACGATAGAGACAGTAGCCTTGAAGGTCACAGTGCCCTTGACGCTTCCGATTGTGCCTTCTCGGATAAATGTGTAACCAGTCCACAAACCGCCGTTCGTCCATGTGATGCCATAGGCATCTTTCATGGTCTTCATCAGTTGCGGGATGCGCGTATAGTCATCAGTCTGGGCCTGTTCACCTTCTTCGGCTTCCTCAATGGCTTGTCTCGTTTCAGCGATATTCCGGTTGACGGCATCAAGCTGTGATTGCAGTTGCCGGATGTTTTCCCTGTTGCTGTTATAAGTGGCCTGATATTGGTTGTACTCCTCGGTACTCGTAGCCTGAGACATCAGACGGAGCAGTTCACTGTTCTCTGAGTTGAGTGCGTCAATCTGATTCTGAAGATCAGATGCTTCCTGCTGTAACTGGATGACCCGAGCCTGAAGCTCCCTGATGTCCACTTCGGCATCGCCATTAAGGGTCGTGTACATCGAACATTCCTTGGTATGGCTGCTGGGGGTGCTGCCACAGTCACTGCATTTATAGGTTGTGCTGCCCTTGCCAAGCGTTCCTCCATCATGACAGGTGATGCTGAAGGTGGCAGAAGCCGCACCCGCCACCTTCTGGGCATTGGATGCCTGGTAGTAGTTACGGTTGTCATATCCGATATAATAAGTATAGTTGGCTTCTGTAGGATGGGTGGCGATATAGTCATCCAGGTCTGAGGAATCTTCTATGTCACGATGGTCTCCGTTGGCATTATACTGAATCAGGCGGGCATTCATCTGTGCCATGAAAGTGTTCCAGTCCATACTGTAGCTGTCGAAAACAGCCTCATAGACCTCTTCTCTGATGTCCCAGGATTTCGTGACCTTTATGGAATAGGCGTATGCCTTGGCATACTGGCCACTGCTCGATCTGCTCAGGGTATAGGCAAGCGATGAATAGTCCATGGTATAGCTGAAGCCATCATTCCTGTTATTGTACTGACGTACTTTTTCGCGGCTCCATCCGGCATAGCTTTCTGAGTTCTGCAATGCGGCCTCATATTGGGATGATGTGGGATAGAAATTCGGATCTGTCGTATTGATACGATACCATTCGCCACTGTACAGAATGCTGTTGTTGTCAATTGGCGGATAGTAATCGCAAAGGGTTTCAGATCCGGCATCTCGGCGATATATATAGACACGTTGGGTATAGTAGCTGCCTTGGGTTGCCGATGCGTAGTCATCAATCCAACGTGTCAAATTGTAGTCGCTCAGATTGAAGAGGTTGTCGATATTCCCTTGTCCGACCACAGCGGTCAGGACTTGGGCTGCGGAAAGGTCTTTGTACTCGTCGTACATATTCCGCGCATTGTCCGCAAGGGTCAGGACACTGCCTAATTTCTCCATGAACGTGCCGCCGAAGCTGGTGCCTTGCAGCAATTCGCTGACACCGTTATTGAATCCGGCATTGGCAAGGCAGACACCCTTGCTGATCAGGTTATCGAGGTCCGCTTTGAGGTTGTCCTCAGTGAACGCGCCTTCGATGTCATCGCCCAGATGCTCGAAAATCTCCTTCCAGTCAAATCCTCCTAAGTTGGCCAGGTTGAAGACGGTTTTCAGGTTTTCGGAAATCTCTAGGAAAGCGATGTCGTTGAAACTGAGCGTGCTGTTGGTCACGACATTCTCGAACTGCTGGCACAGGGACTTGACATCTTCGGTGGTCTTCAACAGGTAGCTGCCCCAATAAATAGCGGTTGACGGGTCTTCAACCATCAGCCGGGCACAGACAATGATCTTGGGGATGATCCGCAGTGAGACAATCTTGTAGATGCGGTTGTAATAGTAGTTCTCGTTGCGGTCATCCCACAGGTTGAGGCTGGTGAGAGCCTTGCGGTCAAGATACTTGGAAGAAAAGATGCCGGCACTGGCGACCTCGGCAGCCTTGTAGCTGTCGTATATCTTTTGAAGATTCTCGTTATGAAGGGCTTCCATGGCTGCTTCGGTGGTAAACGCCTCAGACATGGCAGCCATCGTGCCATAATCCACATTGATGCTGTAATACTGTGCCTTGACAGGAATGACTGCCAAGGTCAGCATCAGCATGAGTATGATATGAAGTCTCTTCATGTTCTTCTAATTCAGGTTTAACACATGTCCTGCCTGGTTGACTTTCTGGGCGAACGCAAGGGATTTGACGATGCCGGACTTGTTCCAGTCCCGCACATAGGCTTCAATGGCTTTCTGATGGGAGCATTTCAGTTCTGCTTTATAGAGTTTCAGGGCTTCTTTCTCTGCCCGTTCCGTCGTGTAGGTCATATAGCATTCTCTCGGCTCCTCGACTCCGTACACATCGCTGACAATTCCTCGACGGATGAAGACTTCACGGAAGAAAGCACGTCCTTCCTTGTTGTCCAGACGATTGATGGTGAAAATCTTACGACATTCCACGTCGGTCAACCCAAGGACGGTTCTGATGTCATCGAAGCGTTCTTTGAACTTTCCTTGGTCAAGGAGCATGATGACATCGGAATTGTTGATGATGGCTTCCTTAACAATGGGACTGCTGATGATGTCCTGCAACTCCTGCGTGACCACGCCAACCATCGCCCAGAACTTTCGTGCGGTCTTATAAAGGTACTTGATATACTCTGCCATCATGGGGGAGGCCACGGCTTTCCATGCCTCCTCGATGACCAGCACTTTACGGTTCTTCTTGATGCGCATCTTCTGTAGGAACACATCCATGATGATCAGCGTCACCAGAGGGAAAAGCAGTGGGTCATCCTTGATGGTATCAATCTCAAAGACGATAAAGGTTTCATCAAAGAGCGTGGAATCCAGATTCTCGTTCAAAGTGCGCTCATGGCTGCCGCCACGGTAGAAGTCCATCAGCATGTAGTTATAGGTGCTGATGTCTATACCGGTAATCTTATTCTCGTTGCAGATATAAGGAATGCGCTGGGTGCTATATTCGTAGAAAGAGTTGAAGGACAGTTCATGGACCTTCAAGGCTTTTCTGCGGTCTTCCATCTCCTTGATGCGCTGACAGATACGTGCCTCAACATCTTCATTGGTGTCCGTGGCACAGCCCTGGATCGCCGTCTCAATAAGTAACTTCTTATGCAAGGCATCCCTCTGTGAGGCATTGTAGCCTTTGAAACCTGTGAAATAGGCTTCGTAATACTCTGTTATCACCTGTTCAATCAGGCGGTCTTCTGTTTTCGTCACCTCACCGTTGCTCCCTTTCCAGATAAGCATGACAAGGTTCTTCAGGAAACCGATCTTCTCCACGTTCAGCTCCTCACGCTGAATGCGGAAAGGATTCATGGTGATGGGGTTCTCTTCCGTATAACTGATATATTTACCTCCCACATATTCGCAGAGTCCTTCGTAGGAGTTTCCTGTATCGACCATAACAACATCTGTATTTTGTTCCCAAAACTGGCGGACTACACTGTTCATGTGAAAGCTCTTGCCGCTTCCACTTGGGCCGAGACAGAAAAAATTAGAGTTGTCAGTCAGTTTTTCTTTCCCTTCCTTGCCGCTGATATCAATGGCAACGGGCACGCCCTGACGGTCTGTATAATAGACCTGTAAAGGGGTGTCCTCACTTTTGGCTATCCGCTCTTTGTACATCAGGCAGCTGGCAGCATCACTCAATGTAAGGAAACGGTCATACTCGGCATTCAGGGCATAACAGTTGCCTGGGAAAGAGGCGACGAACAGCTCCAGCTGGTTATAGGCTCGCTGGCTGATATGAATGCCGATGCGTCCGAAGGCGTTCTCCAGATGATTGGTGCATTTCTGAAGGTCGGCATCAGCATCAATCGTGACGATAAGGTTGAAATGGCAATATACAAGCTGCTTGTTTTCCCGAGCAATCACTTCCTCCACCTTTTTGATATCCTCCACGGCAATCTGGTTACTGGGATTGGGAAGAGAGGCATGTCGGTTTTTCTTTTTGGCCAACTTGCCCATTTCCTGTTTCTGGTTGGGGATGAAGATGACCTGGTTGAAAACAACACTTTCCACATTCGGGATGCTGTCAACAAACGACATCAAATCAACAGGCATAGTGATGTTGTTTACCTCTATCATGGTATAAGGACGTATCAGCGCAGGCAGGATGATGCTGTCGACATCCACCAGACTGTACATCTTGAATTTCCGTGTTCCAATGCCGATGAACTCGTCCTTGACACTGAAATTGTTCAGCGACACCTTCCCGCCCGTGAAGTTTTGGGCAAGATAGCGGTCAGCATAAGCTCTCACCTCATCCTTGCTCAGGAAAGAGGAACTGACACCACGGTCACGCAACTGGTCTCTGACCTTGTTGATTTTGACCTGAAACTCCCTCCACTTCCTGTTGTTAAAGCTGAAGAGCCGGCTCTTCTTGTTCTCCTGGGTGATCGTGATATAGGTGGTACAGTCGGTATACTCCCTTCCTTCATAATAGCGGAAGTAGCTTTCAGAAAGAAATTCACGGTTACTGTCATCACCACCACTAAAGTGTTTCCGGGTAAAGATATCCTGCTTATGGATGGCATAGCCGTCGCCCAACGTGGCCATAAGGGCTGCCATGAGAGCAGAATACTCATAGTAACTATCGATGTTGGCACAGAACTTCTGGACGGGGTTCTGCATGGCAAGGATGGCAGAGTATTCACCGGTCTTGGTATAGAGCACACCGACACCATCCACGTCTTCAACGGAGAAGTAGATGTCCTTGAATATCTTTGCCTTTTTGCCACCTGTGCCAAAGGCTGCAACAGAGATTGCCATACCTATGCTGATGGCGATGAATATGAGGATTACATAGATAACCATCGGTTCCTGTTGTTAAAATGAAATGAGGGCAACCGGCAGTTTCCGACTGCCCCCATCAGTTGGTTTTCAATGGCACATCATAACTTCGTCATGGTGGCATAGATGAAAATACCCTTGTCGGACTTCTTGGAATGAAGACCACGACGCTGTTTCACCATGATCAGCCCCGCACCGCAGCTGATGGCGATAACGGCAAAGGCCAGACCGATGATGAAACCTGCCATCGCATAGACAAGCATAAAGCCAAGGATGCCGACAGCGGCGGTGATGGCCGCCCATGTGATGTAGCGACCCTGGAGACCCATGAACTCCAAAGGACGCTGAAGCCCCTTGAACATCGGGTAAGCCGTGTATGATTCCGTTTCTTGTGCCATAGCGCTTTAATCATGCATTTAGTTGGTGATGCCGAAGAAGAGAGGCAGCGCATTGGCGGCTGCAATCAGGAAGATGCAGGCACCTACGACCATCATGATCTTCTTCTTGACATCCTGCTCCTCGTTGTTCATGGCGATGTAAACGCTGATGGCACCTACAACGGCCACTACGCCAGCAAGGGCATAACAGAGGTTCACCACATAGGGGACGTAAGCTGCAATCTGCGTTGCCACCTCCTCCATGGCATTGGTTCCTGCTTCATAGCCGGTGTTAGCCAGCGACTGCGCAAAGATGCCTGCGGGCTTCAGGAGAGCGACACAGACCATCAGCACGGCTGCTTTTGCTCGCATACACATTCCCTCGACTCGCTTGACCGCAGAAGTGATGGCATTCTTGAAGATTTTGCTCATTTCTGTTCTTTACATTTTTTGGTTTTACAATCAGTGAATTAACTCCTATTGTTGTTCGCGAATACAATATTCAAAATATGAAGTTCATGTTCTGGTAGCCAAAGAAGGCAGGGGCTATGATCATCGCTCCAATCATGAACAGGATGCCGCCCACAAGATACATGATGCTCTTGGTGATGTCTCCCTCTTGGTTGTTGATCTTGATGTATATTTGCAAGGCAGAGACAATGACGACGATGGCAGCGACCGCATAGAGGATGTCGATGGTGTATATCATCATCGTGCCGACAAAGGTGGTCGCCTCTGCCAACCCGTCTGCTCCCCATGAGTAATCTACCGCTCCGCTCTTGGCGGAAAGCTCCAGGCAAGCGGCAAACGACAATAGGGAACAAAGAGACCTCCACGCCACGGTGTCAATACTTCTGCACTTCATCGGTCAGATCCAAACCTAATTTGTCACCCTCTCCCTTACGCATGAACTGACTTAAAGTGTATGCATCCATTCCATTGGGTTTGGTGGCTATGGTTGCAAGGGCGGCATTGATTTCTGAAGCATGGGAGGCGGTCTGCGCCGAAACGGAAGGAGCGACAATCGTCTTGATGCCGTATGTCGGTGTGAACAAGGTCTTGTCAAAGGCTTTGTTCTCATCGAAAGGCTCATCCTCGGGCTGAGAGGATTTGACATCTTCCTTTCTTTCTTCCGTAATGGCGTCAGTTCCAGATGCGGCTTCTTCGTCCTCTCTTATGGCTTCCTGTACTGCTGCCTCCTCATCAGCCGTCCCGGAAGAGGATGTTGTTTCCGGGAGCACTTTCTCAGAATATGTCTCCTCTCTCAGAATGGCATCATCGACTGGCTGCTCCTCATCTGATGCCTCTTGGACGACAGTCTCTGCCTCTTGGGCTTCCATGATGTCAACCTGCTCTTCCTGCTTGGCTGGTGCCGGGTCTTCAAAACCGAAACCGCCAGTGGCTGTATTCTCCACGACATTACGGGGAGTGTACTCCTCCTCTTCGTCAGTTAAGCCGTCAGCAGGGATAGTCGTTACTTCAGGAGTTGCTTCTGACTTGGACTTGGCGTTCAAATCTATGGTCAACATGGCTGCATAATAGAGTATGTAGCCAAAGGTCAAAACGATGACGAATAATATAAATGCACTCATTACGGTCGCGTATGGATTTAATCGTTTAACAGCAAAATTGCGGTGCAAAATTATTTCTGCCGGTCACCATAAACGTAAGATATGAATGAAATACCGCAATATTTGGGGGCACAATAATGAATTGGTTCTATCCATGCATTAGGGTAGAACCAACTATCCACAAAAGTGTGATGACTGGCATGCTGATTGACAAAAAGCAATCAGCGGATCTGCCCTGTCCATCCGTTATCCCTGCAAACGCAAACCATGGCTTTCGCTATGGGTTGCAGATCCTCAAGGTATCGTCTTTATGTGTCCAAACAGATTGTTGAGCAAGACGTGTCACGATTCAAAAGAGATCTTTGGCACTACGTTTGACCTCTCCATCCACAGTACCATACTTACGCTCGTAGCTCTTGACGGCTTTTTCAAAGGCGGCATTAACCACATCCTTTATCTGCAAACCTTCACGATTGGCAATGATGCGTATCTTGCGCAAAAGGGCGGAGGACACGATGGTACAGAAGCGTTCCTCTGGCTGTTTTGTGGATGAGGTGGTCTGTCTCCCTTTTCTCTCATCCACTGAAGGCAGTGAGGCCGTTGGTTGTTTCCTGACGGTCTCTTTTATATTGCCTCCTGTCAAGCCGGTAAACAGGGCATCCAAATTATTGTTGTTCATGTCTTGTCTGATTTCAGGTGGATTGTATGCGGCTTAAAAACTCGTCTGCGAATGCCTGATAGTCTTTTGCGCCATTGCATTTCGGGTCATAGTCCACAATGTCGGCATTCTCCAACGGGGCTTCCGCCAAGCGGATGTTCTTGCGTATTTTAGTCTGAAACACGACATCGCCCAAAGCCTGACGGAGATTTGCCTCGATGCCTTTGGAGAGTTTGCTGGACTCCCATCGGGTAATCAGGATGCCCGTGATGTGTGCGGCAGGGTTCAACCGTGCATGCACCATCTTGATGAAATCGTTGATCATAGTCAGCCCTTTGAACGGCAGCACCTCTGAGACGAGAGGAATAATGATGTCGGTGGCTGCCGTGAATGCGTTCAGGGTCATCAGGCCTAGAGAGGGAGGACAATCGAAGAAAATGAAGTCGTAGGTGTCTGAGACACCTGAATTGTAAAGCGTGTCCGACAAGATGCGTTCTCGGGCAATGGCGGTGGAGAGTTCCACATCTGCCATCGCAAGGGTCAGGGATGCCGGCACAAGGTGGAGATTGTCTGTAATGGCTATCACGGGCAAGCCATCGGCCCTGCCTGTCATGGCATCATAAATGGTGGCTCCATCCGTCAGGGTGGTGAGCGAGTGGGTGAGATTGGCCTGCGCGTCAAGGTCAATGAGCATGACCTTATAGCCTTTCTTGGACAGTATGCTGCCCAGACTGGCAACAGTAGTGGTCTTGCCGACACCACCTTTATGGTTGGCCACGGCGATAATTCTTGTTTTCATCTTCTATTGCTGATTGTTCGATGATTTTGCTGGTGATGCGGTTTCTGTCTCGATCATGTGTTCCGCATACCACTGAAGGACCTCCTTGTGGGTCACATTATGGATACTTATTTTGGCACACATGGAAGCGAGGTGTTTCTGGCCGTCCTTGGAATAGGGGAACCGGAGCAAGGGGATGCCTCCTGAACGGATGACCTTGATATTATTGCGTTTGGCTATATTCTCCGCATCGAGACCATACACCTCCACTGTCTGGGTGTCTTCGATGACAAGGGCGACAACAGTATCATTGCTGATATTCTTGGGGACGAAATGGGCATAGGCGACTTTGGCTTCCATCAGGTTGTCGGTGGGCACCTCATCATCCGTCTTATAAGTGTTAAGCCCTGCCGCCTCAATACGGAACACAACGGGAAACTCCTTGTTCAGGGCATCAGGGTGGAACAGTTGCCCGATACGGGCATGTATCTTATCTTCGGTAACGACCTCCTTGCGGAACGCGGCTTCCTGCGTCAGGCTGCCGGTATCTTCCTTGGCGGTCAGAATATAGCCGTTATCGACATGCTCCAAGGTGAAATACAAAGGGAAACTATTGCTCTGGCTCATTGTCCTGATATTTTGGGGTGATACTGTTGTCGCATATTCGGTTGCCCACACGTTCCTTCATGGTGCGAAGGTCGATCTCATAGTTGGTGCAGACACTGTCATAATCGAAGGCGAGAACGCGCTCCTGGTTGTAGAACAGTTCCTGGTCGCCTCGCTCATTGGTACGTCTCATAGGAATTCCTGTCTCATCATAGACATAAAACTTTAGGGCGGAATGGGTTTTTCCATAGTATTCCGGCGTGGAGATGAGGTAGCTGAGAAGCGAGTCGTCAGGAATCATGGTCTTGCCCTCCCGCTTGGCCTGAATATTGGCTTTCGCCAGACAGATCTTCTCACGGACGAACAGCACATACGTGCCGTTGTTGAAGTCATAGGTTTTGGCAGGAGCTCTTCGTTGGCTGACCTTGAGGCTGTACACAAAGCTGATCTTATAATCCTGGCCTTCCTTGATGTCGCCCAACTGTCGGGACTTGGAGAACATCGACCAGAAGGTGGCGATCTCATCCGTGCTGCTGCAGAGGGAATGCTGATAGTTCAGCCCCTGCTCACAGATGGCATAGACACGCCTGGCGTCAAAGGGGAAATCCTTGATGGCTGACAGTTCCGGCTCCAGACTGTAATACGTCGCCAGCACCATGGCCCAGTTGTTGATGAAGCGTTCGCCAATGACGTTGTAATCGACCTTGCTCTTGATCTCTGAGAGCGCACGTTCCCAGGCTCCTGCCCATCGGGCCTCGAAGTTCTTGCGGTAGCGCACAAGCTCCACGGTGATGTTCGTGGGGCACATGTTCCTCAATTTAAGCAGCTGATGGTACTTGTCTGTCTCTTCCCTGGTACGCTCGCTTCGCTGGCTCTCCAAAAAGAGGACGCGTGAGAACAGGGCGACATCGGCGGTGGGCATTTCCTGCCCGGTGAGGATCACGCCGCAATCGACCTTGGAGCTCTCCCTGCGCTCTCCATCGGCGCTACGCTTACTGCGACCTGCATTGTCATAGATGCCTTTCAGGAAGTCAATATGCTTATGACTCAACGTGTTCTTGTACTCATCGAAATGAACGACCATATTGCTGACCTCGGCACACTTGTCGCCCATGGCATAGTAGGTGGTGCTTTCCAGATTACTGACTTCTGGAGAACGCTGGAAGAGGTTGACAATGAAAAGGGCAAACTCGGTCTTACCCGTGCCTTTCTTGCCATAGATATTCAGTAAAGGAAATGACCTTGTGCTGTCAACGATGATGTCCCGGAACAGGGTAGCCATATAGAAACACAGAGCGACGACACCATTGTCGCCATAAAGGTCAATCATCAGCCGGAAATACTCCTGGAGGCTGACCATCTGCTTGGGATCATGCATGAATCGCCGCTCATTGGTGAAACCTGTGCGGTTGCGCAGATGGATCTTCGACATGGCGGGAAGATAGAAATTCTCACTGTCAAGGCGGATGATGCCATAGTCATCAACGGGTCTCCAACGGCCTTCATAGACGATGCCGTTGCAAAAGGCGTAGAAGCCCTTGTCGCCGATGTTGTTCCAACCCATCTGGGGCACACGCTGGGCTTCTTCGGTCTTTTCGTACATATAAGCTTTCAGCTGTTCGTATTTCTCCTGTTTCTCAAAGAAGCGGAAGTTGCCTTTTCCCTCTATTTGGTCTTTGAAACGATCCAGCTTGGTGACATCCATCTGACGCAGTTCGATGGTCTTGCGGATGCCATTCTCGTTCTCCAACTCGAAAATACGGGTGGGGTTCTTGTCATCGGCAATCAGGAACAACGGCCGAAGGATGAAGTTTGTCCATTCGCGTTCCCTGCCTTGCTGGTCGATGTCATAGTAGTGACGGCCACGCCGATAGAAACGGTAGCCGTCCAGCTCGTCTGCTTTCTCCATGGCTTTCCGACGCTTCTGCTCCTGCAATCGCCGGGCAGCATCCGCAAGGGCTGTACGCCAGACGGCGGCCTTCTTGAACTTGCCTTTCAGGTCGCCGAGCAAAGAGGCCTGCATAACATCGTTTTGCACATGCACCAGCAGGTCACAGACCTCGCAGATGACACGCAGCTGGTCGTCATTCGTGCTGTCCGCCTCATAATGCTTATCGGCATACCAAAGGATGAAGTCCCTTTCGGACAGTGAGTCCCAACGCTCCATGCTGGTGATATAGGAGTCGGCATCCTGCTTGACACCGTCCTCGGCGGGTATTTCCCGGACGGACACCTGGAAGCCCATCTCGGTGGCGAGACGGCCATTCTGGAAAACGAATTGTTCGCCTTTCCCAAAGCGTTCTCCGTCCTTGGGGATGTCAGCATCCGGAATGAAGCACAGGGTGCAGCCGAAATGGCTGAAGACATTCAGCTGTTCCTTTGACCAGGAGCCGCCCAGCGTCGCGACGACATTGGGAATGCCCAATGACTGGAGGCGCATCACATCGGGCGCACCTTCGACAAGATAGACCTTGCCGGACTGACGGGCTGCCCTCATCGCCACATCGATGCCGAAAAGACTGGAGCTTTTCTTGTATATCAGGCTGTCGCGTCCATTGAGGTATTTGCTGCTTGCCTGTGGGTCAAGGGAGCGGGCAGTGAAAGTGACGATTCGACCGAACCGGTCACGCTGGGGTATCATCAGCCTCCCTCTGTAAAAATCATAGTATTGACCTTTCCGATCCTCATTCTCGCCGATCAATCCCAATTGTAAAAGGATGTCCGTCCTCAGTCCCTGCTTCTTGGCATAAGTCAGGAATCGGTTGCCGTGTTTGGGGCTGTACCCGAGACCGATGGTCCTGCAATACTCGACATTCCATCGGCCTTGCTTTGATTTTTCGGAATATTCGGCATAACGCCGACACTGCAATGCCTCCTCATTGTCCGCCTCATACTGTTCACGGAAGAACCAGTAAGCATACTGGTTGTAGATAAACATGGTCTCACGCCGATGCTGCAATGCCTCCTCTTCCGGCGTTTGCTTGGCCTCCAGGTCTTTGGCATCGACATCGTGGCAGTATTGCTTGAGGAGAAACTTCACTGCCTCAACAAAACCCAGGCCTTGATGCTCTTCCACGAAACTGATGACATCGCCTCCTTTTCCGCAGCCAAAACATTTGTACATATTCAGGTTGGTGTCGAGCATCAAGGAGGGCGTCTTTTCTGAATGGAAGACACAGCAGCATCTCTTGCGGTTTTGCCCTGCGTTAAGGAGCTTTGTTCCCGGACACAAATCAATGACGAGCTGACAGATGTCAACCCGCGACTTGACGGCATCAATGTATTTCTCCTTAATCATGTGAATGAAATGGTTTTATCGCGCATGGATCCTTTATTCACTCTCAAGACCTGCACGCCAGCAGTTGCTCTTGATGATGGCACAGAGTTCTCTGACTATGACTGGTGACAATGGACGAATGGCCTTGTCACGTGCCACGCACAGCAGCCGGTGCTGCCATGAATGCGGGGAGCCGCCAAGACGTAAACTGACGAAAGCCGTAAAACGCCCTTTGTCGCCTCTGGATAATGAGCCATAGAAGGCTGCTACATCTTTTTGTGTCATCTGCTTAATATTTTATGTAAAAAATATTGATTTATCTTTGTCAGAATAAAGAAAATACGTAATTTTGCACGCAAATTTAGCTCAAAATTTTGATACAGGGTTAAATTTGCTCAAAATAATGAGCAAAATAAAGATTATTTAACTATCATTTATATCATTTACTAATATAGTAACAATAAAGTAACAAGTACCATTTATGTTGAATACTGAACTTGTAGATACGCTCTACGCTGGCCTCCCTAAAGAAAGGCAACAAGAACTGATTACATTGCTGTTCAAGAACAGCAAGCAGACCATGAACTATTTCAAGCGTACGAAAGACATCAGCCTTTCTAAGTTGGAAACCCTCGCTGACTTCTTCCACATGCCGCTTGACTACTTCCGAGCCAATAGTTCGTTCTCCGCAAACAATATCTACGGAAGCAATAACAATGTCGGAAACATCACGCTTAGCGGAAACCTCATAGCCGAGAACGATGCGCTAAGAAGAGAGGTCACCAGCCTGAAAAAAACGATTGAGGCCATGGAGGTGACTATCAAAACCAAAGACGATATGATCGACCTCCTGAAAAATGGTCTCTCCCAATAATCATTAGGTACTCTCTACCTTTAGCTAAGCGTGAATTAATTTTTTCAGCTCTAAATATTGAGCAAAATACAACAAGAACTGATTTGATGCTTTTATAAAGATAAATTATGCTTAACATAATGTTATCTTTTTCTATAAATAAAACCCATACTCAAATTTTGAGCCGCAAACTACAGGATTTCACTAATGAGACCTTCATCGACTTTGATGTCACGGTGCCACTAATCGATATGTATGATTAAGACGATAAAAGCAAAGCCCTATGAACCATGAGTGTGATAATGTCGGAAACAAGAACACTACTCTGTGAGAAAACAAGAAAAGTGGTTAAATTTATCGGCAACGCAAATGGATGTTAAAATAAGTTAACCACATGTCTTCTGGTGAGATAATTTACTATCTTTGTGACGCTTAATTATAGTTTATGAAATTTTGCATATGATGAATTATATAAGTGAGTTATTTAATAATCTAATGGAAAAAAAGAGATATTATTTAATGTCTCTTGCTTGGGTGTTACTCATATGCAGTTTTACATACACTGCTTTAATGGTTTCTTTTTTTGTGAAATCGAATGTTTTTAGTGATGCCTATTTCAACAACCAACATCAGGTAATATCTATGGTCGTTAATATCGGATTATTGGTGATGGTTGTATTTGATTATATGTCATCAGCAAATCAATTATCGAATAAAAAAGTCATATTATTATTAGTCGGCATAGTATTTGCAATGATTGTTTATGGACATTCAAAAATATTTTATGAAAAATGTAATTCTGATTATATTACTCCGATAAGCTGGAATGGTCTCTCGTATACATTTCACATCCTATTTCTTTTGATTTTGTTTTATCTTAAGGCGGAATCATTAATTTTAGAAGCAAGTAAAAATAGTTTTATAGCGACTCCCATTAAAGGAGCAGATAATCAAATAAAGTGATAGTTATGGCATCTGTTTTATTTATATTGTTTTTTATAACTATAATTGTTTTTTATGGATATAGCAGCATTTCTCTAAAAAGAGAATATATCCAAAGTGTTGAAGCCGGCGGATTGCATGAGGCTACTCAAGAAGAGCAAAAACAATTATCGTATTATGCTCCTCATAGAATGACAAAAGACTCAAAGGGGCGCATAATAGATGAGAAAAATACAATGAAGATTATAGTTAAAGGTAAATGCATGGAGCCATTAAAGATAAACTCAGGTGATATTCTTTTTGTAAAGAAATTTGGTAAAAACGAAGATTTATCTAATGTGCTTCATCAAGGAGATGTTCTCTTGATTTACTTGAGCGATAAAAAAATCTATAAAATACGAGCATTTGATAGTTATGAGGATTCTGAGAAGTCAATCTTGAAAACATATAGATATGACAATAATGGCAATAGACAAGATTCAAGTAAACCGCATAACAGAAAGGATATAATCGGTCGTGTTGAATACAATCTTTCTTCAAGATAAAATGATCTATCTATGAGGAATCAAAAGCACATTTGCGAGATTGTAGTTTTCATTTATGGTAGAATATGTATAAAAGTTTTAGATATTTAGCTTTCGATACACTTCTCATCATCTTCTGTTCTTAGTGAGCCGAAAAGGTTGTTCCTAGCAGAAAAACAGATTGATTATGCTTAGTTTAATGCAAGACACTTAATTACCAAAATTCATAATTGCGGAAACCTTGTTTTTCAGTTATTTTGCATCATGTCAATTAAGTTCTAAGACCAGAGAATAAGATTGATACTAATTATTGGTGATATATCGTAAAACAATAAGTTTTTCTCTTGCGAAACAAACGAAAAAAATTTCGTTGATCTAATATATGGTACGTTGGAGACAGCGTACCATTTTCACATCTTGCACCTATCGAAAATCAGCCCACTTGTCTTCTTTCTGCCTTTCCTCCTCCAACCCCACTTTGTCTGAGTCCAGGAACCCGATTCACTATTAACCACACAAGGCAGTGCTATATCAACTTATCCGTCCTCTAATATCCGCACTTCAGGCTGATCACTTCACAACCAGGCGACCTTAGCCTTACGGGATGCATTCATCGTTCCAGACGCTTCCGTCTGACAGCAAAATGATACGCCGTCACCTCACTTTTCCTTTCCGCAATCTATGGCCATGACATGCTGCATGAAACGTTGGGCTGCCGTGCATCCTCCATATTGTATCTGTCACTGAATTGTTCTTTTTCCGATTCCTTCATGTCTGTCTTTTCCGGGCGAAGTCACCACTTACTTTTTCCGTCGCGAAGTTAGTGCAAGCCGTATTCTGCAAGTACCAGTGCCTTATTCCCTGATTTTTTTCAAAAACTTTTTGCCGTCTGCCTTGCAACCCCGTAAAAACTTTTCGTGGCCCAAGGGTGAAAAAATCCGGTAATTTCTTGCATGTCATACTCCCCTTGCCAACTCTTATAGCAACGTAAAAAATAAATGTTTCACTTCTAAAAATTCAGAACAATGAAAAAGATCGAGAACAATTTCGCAGTAACAGGTTTTGTAGGTAAGGATGCAGAAATCCGTCAGTTTACAACCGCTTCAGTAGCACGTTTTTCTTTGGCTATCGCCCGCAACGAGAAGAACGGCGAGGAAAACAGCCGCGTATCAGCTTTCATCAACGTGGAAGCGTGGCGCAAGAACGAGAACGCCGCTTCATTCGACAAGCTCACTAAAGGAGCGATGTTCACCGTGGAAGGCTACTTCAAGCCTGAAGAGTGGATCGGCCAGGATGGCATCAAGCACAACAGAGTGGTGCTCGTAGCCACCAGGTTCTATGAGACTCCTGACAAGGAGGAAACTCCGAAGAAGGAGGGAAAGACTTCGAAGAAGAAGGCCAAGTGAGCCTTCTTCTTCCTCCCTCTGGGAGTAATCCCGAATAGAGGGAAAAGAATAACAAGAGCAATTTCTTTTTTATCAACCATCTAAATTCAAAAGTTATGATTTACACTCACACTATCGGTCGAATCGGCAATGACTGCCAGACCATCACAGGCGCACACGGGACTTTCATCGCGGTGGACATGGCTGTCGATGACTATTCCAAAGGACAGAACATCACGACATGGGTCAGGGTACGCAGCAGCAGAGAAAACCACATCCGTTTGGCTGAATACCTCACAAAAGGCAGACTCATCCTCGTGGAGGGGACAATATCGAACTCACTATGGACGGACAGACAGGGCGAAAGCCACATCCAAGTCTCCATCAATGCGGACAGCATCGCATTCGTGAACGCAGGGAAGAGAGACGAGCAGGAGGGCAATCCGAAACAGGCTGCCAAGAAAGGCGCAAAGGCAAAGAATACGCCGAAGCCGCCAATGGACACGCAGGAGCCTGACGAGAAAGACTTGCCGTTCTGATGTTGGACACTTAAAAAGTCAAGGTTATGAGATACGCAAGGCTTTTAGTTCCCTATCGTGGTTACTGGGACATTCAAGTGGATGAGGAGAGCGTCATGGGTGGCTACCACGGCTATCAGTACGACTGCATCGTTATCGGTAGCGGAGCAATGATAACATGCCATAGAGACGAGTTTGAGTTTGTGGACTAATGGCACAAAAAGCATCATGGAATGGTATATCGTCTATGCGAAGTTTGATGGCTGCAAGGGCTTTAGAGCCTTTGATGTAAAAGAGGGCATACTGGTGGGAAACCTCATCTATGCCTCACTGATGGAGAACACAGAGGACACGAGAGCGAAGCTACAGCGGTTAGCCGATCTCAACAAGGAATGCCACCTTATGCTCCAGCTGAGAAGAAAAGGGAAGGTCTGTTTTCAGACCAAGTAAATAAGGTCACGGGCAGCCTAACCAACTGCCCACAACTCTTTTAGCAATGGATGAACCGACAATCGAGCCAGAACTGAGCCTTTATTCTAAACAGAAGAGAGAACAGATAAAAGCTCTTCTTGAGAAGATGAAGCGGGAGGGCAGACCCATCGACTGGGCAACGGCGGTCTTGTGCTAATTGCTTCTCCACAAAAAACGTCCTGCCGTCAATGTCGGACGGCTTCATTCAGCCCGTGCGCATTAGAGACCCGAAGTTAGAGTGCTCCATCTGTGAAGTGTGGCAGGATTGAACATGCACACATTCTTCGTAAAGGATAAACGAGGAATGACCTGCTTCAGCTGCCAAGGATGATCGCAGCGCACATGCTCGGCAGCTGAAGCAGGTCATTCCGTCGGGATTCTTGTCATGGTTGTGTTAGTGGCCAACTCAACTGTGGCCAGACAACCCGTTGTTACCAATATTTGAAGGAGAGAGCAGCTTGATTCATAGCGCAAAAACTTAGCGTTTTCTGGTATGATTCCATGAACTTCAAACTTTTAGGATGAAACGTGTCCTGTATCAAAAAAAAATGACTAACTTTGTAGTTACCTTAAATCTACTTTATTCATACTATATTTTAATAAAATCAGCACTTCGTTGTGAAACGGAGTGCTGTATTTCAATAAAAGATGAACGTCGCCAATGTCTGATGAAACAATCAGTATGTATGATTTACCAATTGTTAAATTACATTAATTAAACTGGGGATGTGGCTGATTATTGTAAAAAGTAGTAAATTTGCATCGTCAAAAGGCTCGAATGATTCGTCCTCTGACATGAGCCTGACATTTTCCCAAAGATTTTTCAACCTATCACCATATATAAACTGACCATTTGGATGGTCTGGTTTGTTATGGGCTACCGCAACGATAATGATTCAATATAGTATGAAGAATGAATTGCAACTGCAATTCTGCCATGTTTAAACATGTCCGTGCATCACCCAATAAAGTGGATGAATGCACGGTTTTTTTCGAGCAAAAATGGGCATCTGTAAAATGCACGAAATAATGCAAGAATTATACGGTTTTACACATTTGTGATTTTGGGCATTGATTATCAATGGGCTGCAAAGGCGATTTTACACATTGCCATTTTTTCGTTATGCAGCAACATTTTTTAACGCGAAAAATTTGATGAAATTCAGCTACAAAAAAAGTGGACATATTCACCCAGTCTGTGACCTCAGCACAGTTACATGATGTCCTGGGAGTGAAAACCAGCACAAAAATTGAAAGCTGTGTATAACGATTTTTGATGAAATGTGTACTGCGATTTTTGCAGATTCTTATATATCAAGATATTACAAACATAAATATGTATTACTGTTTGTTAATGTATAATAATATGCCATTGGCAACGAACTCAGCATAGTGTTGCATGACTTGTCTTTTTTTGACCAAAAACATGCGTTGAACTTCGACCTCAATAGAAGCGGCCCCTTGACAGCAGTGTTCCATATGGATTACAAATTAAATTCCGATGATGACTTTACAGATTATTTATGTCACGAATTTCCAGCCGTTTAGATGTTGAAAATATGACCTGATAAATTTGGACGTTACATTGGTGTTACATTTTTCCTTCTTGTAACCCATTTTTGAAGAGCCTAAATCACTTGTTATTTTGATTCAAATGCTAAATTTGCCTGGTTTGACAAAAAAAGAGTGGGCAAGCGTGAAACACTACACAAATTGTCCAAATTTTTGAAAAATGCCAAAAATCCGAAGGTTAATTTTTCGATTTTTCAAAACTCTGATTTATAATAAACTAACATGCATTTTGGTTAATTGGTTGATTCTGCACACCGCATGATTAATGCTCTATGGTTACAATTTGCAATAGACAAAAACTGCAGTTTTGATGCAAATATCATGCTGTTCCCTCCACTAAAAAAGGAGAGCAGATTTCATCTATCCATCAAGTAAAGATGGCAGCTTGTACCGCAAGCGATGATAATGCCATACGCACTCTGAAGGATGAATCAGGCTGGCTCAGGAGAAACCAGTTTTTTCATTTTAAGGTTTCAACAAAGAACACGGTTAACAACATGGCGCAGTGTCCATCATGTTTTATCCTGTTTCTTCTTTTCCGACATTCAGTAGAATGATGCTTTACCACCATCCTGAATATACACAGATCTAGGGCATCAAATAATGTCTACAGCAAATACATAATAAGCCATTTTAATAAACAGGAACTGGATTATCTTTTCTTTATGATAATTGCGTCATCTAGGCCAACCAGTTCTACCACATCTGTTATGTACTGAAATCCATATTTAAGCGTTATACACCTGTCAAGATTAAGTATTCCATTCCAGAAACAACCTATTCGGAGGTCTTTCCTGGAGTCAAGTGTTAGAAGGTATGATACTTTGTCATCTTTATCTTTGGCATATCCGACCACTACAATCCACTGGGTTTCATATTGGTCAAAGCTGATCTGTAGGATAACAGGTATGTTGTTGTCTATGCACTCCTTCACCTTTAAAGGTATTCCTGCTCTTTTCCCCGTGTGATCAATTGTGACAAATTTAGAATATTCCTGTTTCACTATCTTGATTATATCATTTGCATTGATTCCTTTGTGATAAAGGCTGGGGTTGTTGAGTGATCTTATCAGTCTCCAACCTGCTGTTGTTTCCTCATGTTCGTTGCGATTCCAAGATGTGTCTTCTGCGTTTAATACGTTAAGGATATTGAATGTAATCGCTATTGAATAAGCACAAGACACTCCGTCAAGGTCACCTTGCTTGAAGTGCGCTTTTGAGCACAGCCGTCCGGATGGTTTCTTACACACCAGGGCGCCGTTTTCATTCAAGCGTAGTTGATCTATGACAATGAACTGATTCATACCTCCATCATATTTGATAATTCACATTCTATACTGACATAACTCCCTAGGGTCGTAAATTAAATGGTTCTATTCTCTGACATGGAAGAAGATGCGCTTGGGCACTTCTTCTGGTGGTGCGTCGATGTGCACCACCGTCATCAGCTCTGTGCTTGCCATTCCAGCCCAAGGCTGTTTCAAAATTACTTTAAACATATTAATCTATCACTTCATTTGAGAAGTTTGACTCTTGTTTATCTTTGATTTCTTAGTCTATTGAAGTAACGGCATATCATAAGAACCGTCTCATTTTACCATTACTATGACCTTTCGGCTATCAACCTATTTATTGATTTGGATTCAGCTATTATCAATTATCACAGTTTTAATCAAATACTATGGGCAAGTGAGCAAATTATAACGCATATTATTAACGTTCTCTAAATATCAGCGATTTTTGTTGAAAAAATCTGCGAAACAATTATTTGTATCAAACTTCATGACGAACTAATTTTGAAATCACAAATCAGTTGATTCTGAAGAACTTATTAAAAATCTAATTGATTTTTAGCCTTTTATAAACCCAAGTAATCAACAAGAAGTCAAATTCAAGTTTTTTTTAGTGGACAGTAATGAACGTAAATATTTAATTAGGGTACAAAAAATAACTTTAAAATACCATACACTAAAGCACCAATACCCGCAACATATCCCATTAATTGGGATTGGAAAGTATTTGTCCATTTTGAAGCTGGAAAATGCTTAATATCATTATAAGTACTTTTCATCATTGTTATTCCAAAAGAAATCGCACAAAAACTCACTAATTTTGGAAAGAAAAAAGCCGAAACGCCTAATGCAAATCCAATGATAAAAAACAAAATCCATCCAAACCATACAGTCGGTTTGATTCTTGGTTTTCTACGAATGCACAAAATTAATTCAATCGTGCTAATTGCAATTACTAGACAACTCCAGATTATTTGTGTTTTCATTCGTTCCTCCTTTCATTTTCAGAATTGTTTTCCGACTTGGACTGATCGTCGTTTTTATTAATATTATCAATTATCTTATCAGATAGTCGATTAAACAGAGAGTGTTTAAGTTTTCTTCCTTGCTCAAAAACCTCTGTTCCAAGACTAAAACCTTCTTCTCCTATTTTTTTCCCATAACCTGGTAGTATATTACTAAAAAGTCTCTTTGTGACAGCCTCAAAAGCAAAGTATGCAACATCAACTCCTGAATCAAATTCATTCATATTGACAATATCTATGCACAGTTCACCTATACTTCCAGCAAAAGATAAACCATTTCCCAAAGTAGCTAATGGAACGCCAACTTCAGCACCAACGCCACTAATTGTAAAACCATATCCTGCCAGAGCTATACCATCACCGACATCCTGAAGCACCTGAACACCAGTTGTGCTAATTTCATAATTGCAGGTTATTGTAAACTCACCATTAGAAAAATCGTATGTATTATATGTAAATCTGAATCGCGGATCTATTGCCTCTTTATTCTCGATTATAGGACCCGCATCATTACTATGAAATAAATTATAAATATTTCTAGATACGTTTGCTATAAATTTTGTAGCGAATTTACCATCTCGATCAAGATGAGTCGAAGGATTATTTAAACAATATGCATATGTGCTAACATTCGGGTATTTCTCCTGCAATGGGTCTGTGGCATACCAGATGGAAAGTCTCGGGTTCATGTACCGTGCTCCATAGTAGTACAGTCCCGTCTCCTCGTCCAGTTCCTTGCCGTTGAACCTGTAGGGCGTAGCATAGAGCGGCTGGTTCGGATCGCTGTGGCGCCTCCTCTCCAGGAACACCTCGCCGTAGGGCAGGTAGTCCAGCTGCTGCGTGATCCCGCCAGTGGCGTCCGTAATCAAAGACGAGCTGCCCAGGTGGTCGCTGTGGTAGAAGTAGCGGTCCCCGTTCTGGACATTCGCCACCCTCGGGGTGCCGCCTTCGCCGTCACCAGAGCCAGTGTCATCGGTACCGCCGTCCGCCATCATCCAGTAATGGCGGGGGGCGTCAGAAGCCGGACCGCCGCCCCTGGGAGGTGTGGACACCATCTCCTCGCCCTCTTCAGCGTGGCGGTTCTCGCCGTTGTACGGCAGGCCGAAGTGCTCGTAGTTAGACATCATCACCAGCGACATCGCGTCGCACTGGCCGTCGTAGTCGATGTCCGTGAACACGTTCTGGCCGGCCAGATCGTTCTCCTCGAACGACACGCCCTGCGCATCGGGATCCGAGACCGTGCGTGAGGCGATGCGCTCCGTGCCGATGTACACGTGTGTCGTGTACAGGCCGCCGTCGTGAACCGTCATGTACGCGCTCGGGTATATCGTGAACTGGCGCGTGTCCGTCAGCACGCCGTCCTGACGGCTGTTGACGAACACAGCCTGGTTGCCGCCGTGCTCCTTGATCACGCGCTCACCGTCGGCGTCGTACCAGTAGTTCGACACGTAGCCGTCCTGCGATATGGCCATCAGGCGGTTCTCCTCGTCCCAGCGGAACTGCTCCTCGTGGGACAGGTCCCTGTATTTGCTGTCGCTCTTCTTGCGCGCGGTGTTCACGTGGACGATGTTCCCGTTCGCGTCATATCCGTAATAGTGCTTCTCGTTCACGTAGTCCGACCCGCTCACGGAACCTTCCGTCCGGTAGTTCTTGTCCGTGACGTATGACATCTGGAACTTCCGGCCCGCGGCGCTGCTGTAGCTGTAGCCAAGCTCGTATCCGGAGACCAGGGTGCCGTCGAACTGGATGCCCGACTGCCACAGATGCTGCTTCTTGCTCTTGACGCGGTACATCTTGTCATAGGTCATCGACAGGGTGTACCGGTTCTGGGCGTCCCCCGCGTTTCCCGTGGCGGATGTCAGGCGGTACAGGTGGTCGTAGCCGTAGGTGTGGCTCACCGGGGTGTACAGCAGGTTAGTGCCCGTGTTTTCCAGTGACGTGATGTTGCCCACGTAGTCGTAGCCGTAGGAGCGCTCCAGCGTCGCCCCGGAACTTGACAGCGACATCGTCTCCAGGCGGCGCATCCGGTCGTCGTAGGCGTATTCCGTCTCCGCGCCGTTGCCGTACCTGATGTACACCCTGTCGCCGAACCTGTCGTAACCGATCTGCTGCACGTAACGGTAGCCGTTCTTGCGCTCCCTGACGTAGATCTCCGAGAGCTGGCCGCTGCCGTCGTACCAGTAGCACACCTTCTCACCGTCAGGGTAGGTCATCGACAGCAGCTTGCCGAAGCTGTCGTACTCGAACTCCGTCAGGAACGTGCCCACGTCCTCGTTGGGGACGGACACCGTGCGAAGCGTCCGCTTCACGTTGCCCAGGTTGTCGTAGGCGTACTGCTCGCCGCCCGTAGCGTCACGGCGGAAGCACAGGCGCCCCTTCGCGTGGTCAGGGTCGTTCACTCCGCCGTAATAGTAGTGAACGTCGTTCTCGGGATGCTCGGGGTAGGACACGGACACAAGGCGCCCCCGGTCGTAGCCGTACTCGATGAACAGGGCGCTGTCCCTGAGGTTGGCCGTCTGGCGGGTGAGCACGTTGCCCAGCGCGTCGTAAGTGAACCTCGTCTCGCCGCTGGCCGGATGGGTCACACTGACCCGGCGGTCGCCCATGTCGTACACGCTCGACGTCACGTTGCCATCGGCGTCGGTCACCGACACGAGGCGGCCCAGACCGTCGTAGGCGTACCGTGTCGTGATCGCGTTCGTCAGTCCGGCGCTGTTGTAGCGCACGCTCTTGAGCGTCCTGCCGCTGGCAGTGACGTGGGTGTCGCTCGTGTGACCCAAAGCGTCGGTGATGCGCGTCACCAAGGCGCGACCCTCAACAAAGTACCTGGTGTTTGTCTCGGTCTCGTCAGGGTAGACGACCTTGACGGGGCGGTCGAGAACGTCGTACTTGGTGCGGGTGGGCTCCACCGCGTCAACGGCGTTGCTGTAGCAGTCTACCGAGTCGCCGTAAACCGAATCGTCCACCGTCGGGTGGTAGGTCGCGATGACGCGCCCGAAGGCGTCATACACCACGCGACCGCTCGTCACCACAACCCGCTCAGCCATCGCCGTGCCAACCACGAACGACAACAACAAGAATATCAACAGGCGAGTGCAAGCAGAATTCTCCAAATTATTAATCTGTAACATACAATAGATTCTCCAATACTGATTCTTATTTATACTTATGGCCAAAGACTAAATGTAGAAATGTCATTTTTGATATAATTCAAAAAGTCATTCTCATAGGAAAACGTAGTAAATCGAGAGATATCTACATAATAAGATTTTTGAATGACATTAGCATCATACATTAAAGTGACAGTTAACTCATCACCATCTAGCTCAAAGCCACATTTATTATATATCTCTTTTTCAATTGTATTTACACTATAACTTTCAAGTAACTGATTGTTATACAAAAAATTTTCTAGTCCATAAGAATATCTAAGTATATCTTTCCTACTTGATATCTTCTTATAGATAATGATAGAATCATTAGTATAATACCATACGGTCTTTGATGGGAGATATGTGGTCGTTATACTCAAGATAATACGATTAGAATCTTTTTCTATTAGTTTTTTTTCAAGATTATTTATATTAATCATTGAACAAGAAGAAAAACCAATCAACAATAATACAACTATTGTATAAAGAATATTTTTCATTGTTCGTGCCTCCCCATTCTCAAAAAATCCTTATACTTTACTGTTATTAATGACTTTTTGTCATCATAAAAAGTGACTTTATTGTTATGGGTCCCAATAACAAAAGTATTACCTTTATAATTTCGTTCTTTCATTTGGGATTGAGCTTTGTAATCTGCTTTTGACGGAGATGAATACCCCATTTGAACCCCATTCATTACTATATCAGGATGAGTATGCCACCAAAACTCCACATTAGAGGCATCATCTGGCATTTCATTCTTGCCATCTATAAAAAACATTACCATAGAAGCTTTTGCAACAGATAGATCATTTCCATCATTATCCTTCATAGAATAATAAATTGGATCTGAGCCTTCATCCCAGCGGATTACTTCACTACCTCCTATATAAGAATGTCCTCCATTTTCTTTTCTTGACAACTTCGTATCTTCAACAGATTGAATAACAGCATCTAATTTTTCTCCTGTGGGTATATGCATGACATTCTTGTTTTCAGTCAAATCTCCGGTATAATAAGACCCGTTTTTTGTTGACTTTTTAACTTGTCGAGCAACCACTCCTTTTACTAGGTATGATTTACCATTATTATTACCATCATCACCAATCATTTTAATCTTTCCCCAAAAGTTTTTAGAATAAATTGGATCTTCACCATTCAATTCAATCAAAACTGTAGGAGTCCCCAAACAATAACAATAGGTCGAAACATATGGGTATTTCTCTTGCATAGGGTCTGTGGCATACCAGATGGAAAGTCTCGGGTTCATGTACCGTGCTCCATAGTAGTACAGTCCCGTCTCCTCGTCCAGTTCCTTGCCGTTGAACCTGTAGGGCGTAGCATAGAGCGGCTGGTTCGGATCGCTGTGGCGCCTCCTCTCCAGGAACACCTCGCCGTAGGGCAGGTAGTCCAGCTGCTGCGTGATCCCGCCAGTGGCGTCCGTAATCAAAGACGAGCTGCCCAGGTGGTCGCTGTGGTAGAAGTAGCGGTCCCCGTTCTGGACATTCGCCACCCTCGGGGTGCCGCCTTCGCCGTCACCAGAGCCAGTGTCATCGGTACCGCCGTCCGCCATCATCCAGTAATGGCGGGGGGCGTCAGAAGCCGGACCGCCGCCCCTGGGAGGTGTGGACACCATCTCCTCGCCCTCTTCAGCGTGGCGGTTCTCGCCGTTGTACGGCAGGCCGAAGTGCTCGTAGTTAGACATCATCACCAGCGACATCGCGTCGCACTGGCCGTCGTAGTCGATGTCCGTGAACACGTTCTGGCCGGCCAGATCGTTCTCCTCGAACGACACGCCCTGCGCATCGGGATCCGAGACCGTGCGTGAGGCGATGCGCTCCGTGCCGATGTACACGTGTGTCGTGTACAGGCCGCCGTCGTGAACCGTCATGTACGCGCTCGGGTATATCGTGAACTGGCGCGTGTCCGTCAGCACGCCGTCCTGACGGCTGTTGACGAACACAGCCTGGTTGCCGCCGTGCTCCTTGATCACGCGCTCACCGTCGGCGTCGTACCAGTAGTTCGACACGTAGCCGTCCTGCGATATGGCCATCAGGCGGTTCTCCTCGTCCCAGCGGAACTGCTCCTCGTGGGACAGGTCCCTGTATTTGCTGTCGCTCTTCTTGCGCGCGGTGTTCACGTGGACGATGTTCCCGTTCGCGTCATATCCGTAATAGTGCTTCTCGTTCACGTAGTCCGACCCGCTCACGGAACCTTCCGTCCGGTAGTTCTTGTCCGTGACGTATGACATCTGGAACTTCCGGCCCGCGGCGCTGCTGTAGCTGTAGCCAAGCTCGTATCCGGAGACCAGGGTGCCGTCGAACTGGATGCCCGACTGCCACAGATGCTGCTTCTTGCTCTTGACGCGGTACATCTTGTCATAGGTCATCGACAGGGTGTACCGGTTCTGGGCGTCCCCCGCGTTTCCCGTGGCGGATGTCAGGCGGTACAGGTGGTCGTAGCCGTAGGTGTGGCTCACCGGGGTGTACAGCAGGTTAGTGCCCGTGTTTTCCAGTGACGTGATGTTGCCCACGTAGTCGTAGCCGTAGGAGCGCTCCAGCGTCGCCCCGGAACTTGACAGCGACATCGTCTCCAGGCGGCGCATCCGGTCGTCGTAGGCGTATTCCGTCTCCGCGCCGTTGCCGTACCTGATGTACACCCTGTCGCCGAACCTGTCGTAACCGATCTGCTGCACGTAACGGTAGCCGTTCTTGCGCTCCCTGACGTAGATCTCCGAGAGCTGGCCGCTGCCGTCGTACCAGTAGCACACCTTCTCACCGTCAGGGTAGGTCATCGACAGCAGCTTGCCGAAGCTGTCGTACTCGAACTCCGTCAGGAACGTGCCCACGTCCTCGTTGGGGACGGACACCGTGCGAAGCGTCCGCTTCACGTTGCCCAGGTTGTCGTAGGCGTACTGCTCGCCGCCCGTAGCGTCACGGCGGAAGCACAGGCGCCCCTTCGCGTGGTCAGGGTCGTTCACTCCGCCGTAATAGTAGTGAACGTTGTTCTCGGGATGCTCGGGGTAGGACACGGACACAAGGCGCCCCCGGTCGTAGCCGTACTCGATGAACAGGGCGCTGTCCCTGAGGTTCGCCGTCTGGCGGGTGAGCACGTTGCCCAGGGCGTCGTAGGTGAACCTCGTCTCGCCACTGGCCGGATGGGTCACACTGACCCGGCGGTCGCCCATGTCGTACACGCTCGACGTCACGTTGCCCTCGGCGTCGGTCACCGACACGAGACGGCCCAGGCCGTCGTAGGCGTACTGTGTCGTGATCGCGTTCGTCACTCCGGCGCTGTTGTAGCGCACGCTCTTGAGCGTCCTGCCGCTGGCCGAGACGTGGGTGTCGCTCGTGTGACCCAAAGCGTCCGTGACACGCGTCACCAGGGCGCGCCCCTCCATAAAGTACCTCGTGTTTGTCTCGGTCTCGTCAGGGTAGATGACCTTGACGGGGCGGTCAAGCACGTCGTACTCGGTCCTTGTGGGCGGAACAGCGTCAACGGCGTTGCTGTAGCGGTCCACCGAGTCGCCGTAAACAGAATCGTCCACCGTCGGGTGGTAGGTCGCGATGACGCGCCCGAAGGCGTCGTAAACCACACGACCGCTCGTCACCACAACCCGCTCAGCCATCGCCGTGCAGACCACCAACGACAGCAATAACGATAAAAACACGCATCGGATATGTTTTGCCTGTCGGTCCATAATGATAACTGATTTAAATGTTAATCATTGTCGTAGATGTCAGATTCCTTTCGGGTTTCGATTACTCGACCAAATCCATCTACAAAGGTAACAATTCTCATTGATTTAACATCCGTTTTGTCAGAATTGTTGTACCTATATTTTCTTCTGAAATAATACTTTGTGATGGCATGAGCAGGAATATAACGCCCATACATGCGATTGTATTCCATCTTTGGATAATACTCGAATGTTATGCTCGGTTGGATACTGTCTAACTCATTAGGTGAGATGACAGTTGAAAGGCGGCCCATATTATCTGTTGTAGTTCTATACCGCACGTCATTTCTATCAATGCGACGGTTAGCAATACCATAACGATAGTCAAAGCAATCAGCCTCACTATGCAGGCCAAAAATATCATCCACTCGTTTTAGATAGGTATTTAATATATCATCATAATGATATTTATACCACACGCGTGTATTATCACTGCCGAGAGGCAAAGAGACTGAGTCAAGATTTCCATATGCGTCATAATAGAAATCAGAAGATGCATATTTGGGATTCTCATAGTGCATTTGCTGATCATCTTGATCGGGACCTGATAATGGAGATTGATAACTACCGGTAGAAGGACCTGCGTCAATCATTCGAGATAAATGAGTCATGTGATTCGGATAATTCAAATCATATTGAGCGGACACTTCATGCTTTGCACCACCTGTACCATAAACGCTGACTCTATCTGGCAAGCCAAAGATATGATTATCGTCACTCAAATTACTTGCATAACCGATGGTTGTAGTGTAGTCACATTCGCCATTGCCACCACTGCCAAGATTGCCATTCTCACTGTATTTGTATTTGTGAAGCAAACCATGGTCTCCAGGTCTATGATAATAGCTATTCCACTCCTCAGACATAATGCAACCATCTTGCTTGTTGACAGTATATTTCAATGGGGCATAGGCAGCTCCACGGTCATTCAAGCTGTCAAACGGAGCACTATATTTGTAGATTCCTCCATTATAAGTTGAAGACGGGGAATTAGTTAAGCCATACAGATAGTACTGGTTCTCGACCTCTGAAACATGAGTACCTTGATAGTCTTCAACCCAAGACTTCTTTAAATTTCCAGAAGTATAGATACTGGTCACATCATACTGCTCAACTGATTTACGATATAGAGTATCACTACCCTGAGTGTCAAGTTGCTTTGAAACCACTTCTTCAAACCCCAAGAACTCGCGTTCATGACGATCACGACGACCACCGCTGTATTCAAATGCGGTCTTTGAATTAGGGGTGGCAAAACCGATGTTATTAACGTCATAATCCACTTCCACACTTGACATAACCCATTTTCCGCCAGGTAAACCGTAATCAGGGGCGCTGTGTTCATAGTCAATCGTAAAGGCTCCTCCCAAAGAATTCGTCACGGTTTTTAGCTTATTAGTACGAGCGATGGTAGAATAATGAACCCTCAAATCGGACTCATTCTTGGATTCAAGAATATCAAGGAAACCGTCGCCATCAATGTCTCTTAATTCATAGTTTGGACGACTCATGCCCCAACCGGTATTCACTCCTGGAGTAACTGTGATTTTTCCGCCAAAAAGGGGAAAACTGACAGAGCAAGATGCATTAGCCGAAAGTGTTGTTGATGAATTCTTGCTTATATTATCGAGCCCAACCCATCTCAATGAATCAGTATCAAATTCGTTACCACGATTAAAATATACAAATACTCCATCATCTGTTTGTATTACCTTATCAGGCAAGCCATCACTATTTATATCAACAAAAGCCGTTTGGTCTTTTGTTTCTGTGGTGGACAAACCAAATCCTCCAGAAAAACTACCAGCATCAATATTAAAACCGAGATTAACGGACTGCGTTTTTGCTATGGATTTTTGTATTTCGGGAGAAGATTGTATGCTAAATTGATCAGTAAATGAATACCCAAGATTTATGCGTGCACTGATACTGCCATCATTCTCTCTTGATAACATATCAACTAGCCCATCTCCATTAATATCTACATATGAGAATTGCAAGCTATCTCTGTTTGTATTAATACCCCCACTAATGCTTGCAGCAACTTTTGCATTAGAGTTTGAAACTTCAGCTGTTCCTCCTTTCTTGATTGTAGAGAATGCATGAATCGGATTGCCACCAAAAGCATCACCTTCAGATTTGGTTCGTGCTTTCATCTTCATTTCGGAATTGGTAAATGATTGATTCATACGATTTAATATATCTCCATCAGTAAAACCACCTAAAGTATTCGTATATTGAATGGATTTTTCAGTTACGATGTCTGGATATCCATCGCCATTCATATCCATGAATGCATTTTGAGTTGTCGCAGAGCCTTTTGCGGAGTTATGACTATATGAAGCAAAGGATATGCCATATCCATGAATCTGGTCATTACTTTCTGATTTGGAGATTAAGACAAGGCCACGGGCTGCAGTACCCTTTAGTGTGTTACCTTCTGTTGAGCCAGAGACATTCTGTATATCTGCAAATAGAGACTCAGGTATGACTTGATTTTCTCTCAATCGTGCAGTACTGATTGTGTCACCATGAATGTAAATGTCTTCCTTAGGACCGATATAGTATGTTGGATCCTCTGACTTGGGGGAAAGAAGAGAAATTGACAATGTTAGTGGATTGTATTCAGCTGTATCATTTGGCAATGTCAACTCATTTTCTTTAATTGCAGTATTCCATCTATTGTCATATGCATTATAAATAAACTGCCCCCATCCTCGATGTGTTGGCCCCACTGCACCAATAGAATCAATTGTATATAAGCTTGCGCGGAAAAAATGTGGTAGATTAATACTCTCATCTTCATTTCTTGAGGGATTGTCAATTGTTATCTTCGCACTAGGAAAGATTGCACTATTTGCTAATTGTCTATTGGTCGTATAATATTCAATCCAGATGTGCTGATGTACGGGCAAAAGAACATGATCGGATACCGATTGGGCACTTCCATTCTCCACTCTTAATGTGCGTTTGTAATATAAATCATCGCCTGATTTAAGAGTTATTATGACCGAATCAGTGATATTGCTATTAACAAAGAAATTGGGTCGAAGTGTATAGGACCAGAAACTTCCTTGCGGTTCATTTATCAGCAAATCATCATCTGTTACAAAAGATTCTCCAAAAGTAATAAGTTTATTGAACACACGATATTGTGCTGAAACAGGAATGGTAACTGTGTCCAATTCCGTACCGTGTGTATATATAGACCTTACATTTGGCTTCCATATAACATTCTCCCAGGCGACATTGCTCTCTGCTGAAACCTCGAACGATAATGTGCCATTAGAATACTCATCAGGAATGTCGATTTGATAATTATCATTATTTATCATTGTATTTCTGCTAAAACTAATTGTTCGAATAGATGTTGTATCTCCTGCTTCGACAACCCAATCAGTTGAAGTCACTTGAGGAACATTTCCCGAATATGCATGGTATCTTACTGTCAGTTGTATGTCATCAGATGTCTTAGGCTTAATCAACGAACCAACGACAGTTACATCAGCTGTATCAATGGGGATTTCGCTATAAAACATATTCACATTATCTTCATAAGGATAGTATAGCAATGGAGAATGACCATTAGGTTTTGATGCCGTATTTGGCAAAACATCATAATTTGTCAAAGATTCATATTGAATAACTGGTGACCATTTAACGATATCATAGTATCCATTACTATTAACAGCTTTACCAGATTGAAGACGGAAATAAATAGTATCGCCCTGTTCAACTTCTAAGCTATTATAATTAGAATGATAACAGGAGCCTATTTGCTCTTTTTGTATTGTCTTAGTCCAAAGTATATGCATGTCTTTCTGGATGGAGACTGTTAAAGAATCTGCTTTCTCAAACTCTTCTTGATCATAGTCCCCCGATGGATGTAACCTAATAACATCACCTGTAATTGAAATCGTACCTGACAAGGGAGCTCTCCAAAAACGAACAACATCCTGCATAGGAGAGTTTGCGATTAATGAGTCTTGCGAATCCATTAATTCCATCAGATTGACAGTAGATATTTCACCAGTGTTATTAATTGGGCTCGGAGTATAACCGCTGCTCAAAGTAAAAGTAGGAATGCCTTCGCTATTCAAATGATTAAAGAAGACTTGACCATTTGCTACGATGTCAACAAGACCATCACTATTTACATCAGCGAAGTAGTGGGTTGTTTTTGTCGTTGAGCTCATATCATCTGCTCCTTTCTCATAGAATGCTGGGCCGTAACCAGGATAACCTTTCCATCCACCAGTAATTGAGGATGACTTACTTTTCGAGAAATGCGACAAAGAAACTCCCTCCTCCGCGTTGATATCGATAGTGTCGCCAAATGCATTTGTATCATTCAAGACCTGGGGACAATATTTCAATCCATTTCCATCCTTAAAAACACGATCCACTAGTCCATCACCGTTTATATCAATTAGAGTCACTTCTCCTTCAGATGTATTTTGACTATAACCAACAGAAAGACCAGCTGTCAAGGATTTTCCAGAAGAAAAACCAGTGCCGAAACCTGTATAGACAGAACCACCAAGTGATTTTGTTGTTGTTCCTCCGATAGCTGTCGCATGTGAACTGTGATCTAATGGCGTATTTTTTAAGAATGCCACTTTCACAATATTGGCTGTATTTGTTAACGCAGTTTCGGTATCTTCAAAAACGGAATACATATTATCATTGTGCTCGGTGTCATCATAATACTCAAATGTGTGATAAGCGACCTTCTGGCCGTTGCTGTCACGTTGCTTAATTGCTATTAGATGATCCTTGTGAAATGTAGTGTCCCTTTTGTATTCAAATGTATAGGATCGAAGATTGTCTCCCATGAACTTTATTTCAACGCTTCCAAGCAGTCGGTTTGAAGAGGTGAGAAATCCATACCGAGCATTGTTGGGTTGAAGTGACTTTAGAATCAGATTATTGTTATTGTCCCTGAGAGGATGGAACATGACCTCAGATGTTTCAAGATCAGATCCGTTTTCCATACGTTGATATGTACGGATATACCTGAGGTAAACAGGTTTGGTAATGAAATCACCAAGAACTGTCTCTTGGACTTCGTTATAGTTTCTGTTTAAGTATTGATAAACTATTTTGTCACCATGCGTCTCTTGAACCTTGGTAAGCTTCCATTCAGCAATCACTTCTCGTTGATTCCCATTTACATCTATATAATCTCCGCTTAATACAGCATCAGGGTGGTCACCATAAGTATAAACTACGCCGTTACGATCCGTGATTTCCCAATAATAATTACTGGGAGAGTTGCCTTTACGGATGATTTTGCTGAAATCACCACCTTGCCGCACAAAGAACTGACGATCTGTCTGTCTTAATACAGTTGGCTTTCTATGTGCTACTGTCATCGTGTCGACTTCCATCATGGCCAACATTTGACCATTTAGCAAATAAGTCTCAGACTCATAGGTAGCATCGTAGCGGGGCACACCCCATCTTGTGTCGACAGAAATAGTCGGAATGGATATATCCCATCCTTCACCGGCCCATCCACTGCCTCCGTCGCTATTATACGACAGAGCGACTTCAGGCTGCATCCCATTTCGGGCTGGAGGCATCTCAAAAGGATACGTAAGATTCGCTGAGCCATGGTTATTTGCTGTTGGCGGCATGATGATGTTGATTTTTGAAGTCGGGTCTGCCGCTTTGATATCATTCATCATCGTAGGTATGAAGGCTTCCGTTTCGGGGGATTCCGGTGCCACTATGACACCATTAATCATATCAGTGAAGTGTGTCGTCTTTGACACCACACATGCCGATTGTTTATCAACTTCCACGCGCGGCAAAGCTACCCAACACTTCTTATCAGCATCAAAATAATAAGTACGGATGTCGTCTTCTGTGTATCCGTTGGGGATACGGGTACGGTCATATTTAAGTCTTACGGTAGCACCTTCCCCGTTGAAATGTGTTCCATGAGGCAAGAAGCGATACCCCTCACCTTCAACCGAAACATTAAACATGCCGAAATCAAGGTCTGGCACAGCTGTAGAATCCAGTGCAGCGATGCTGATTTCCATGTCATGGAGCAAGACCTTATCACCGAAGGCGATTGATGTGTTGGTTATCGACAAACTGTCTGCCATACCCTTCACCAGGCCTTTTGCCAGTGAGGGGTAGCCCTCACTGGCCATTGCATTTGCAAAGCTCAGCGTAACCACTAAAAAAGCAGTAAATTTTAATAATTGGGTTCTCATAATATATGTATTGTTATTTATTATCAATCGATTATTTACAAATGATCTTCTCTGAATACTCTTCATGATCTGTCAGCACCTTGACAATATAAACACCCAATGCCGGTACAGAGAAAGATGCGGTTTTAACATGATCTCCGCTCATGGTTCCCTGTGCAATCATGCGACCGGCGGTATCAAATACTAACAGTTGAGCTATACCAGTGTCAGCAGTCATAAGTTGAGCAGTGAAGTTTCCTGAACCATTAGGCGTAATTTGTAGCGCACCATTATTGGCCAATATTTCGTTAACACCATTGGTTTGATTCAAGTCATCATCAAGTGTTCTACGAGGAGCCTGATTCATTGTCGGAGCGTCAATGTCAATCACTTCATTTCTTGTTGTAGTGTCGCAATCATTGCCAATGTAAACAAGTTTTGAAATCGTGAAAGGTAATACTTGCTCAACCAAGACACTTTCATCTGATATGGTTTCATTTGAGGTGACTCCTGTAAACAAGACATTTCCAAGAGTTGCTTCACCTCGCTGGAATTGGGCTTTAAAACCACCGGAGCAATTTAACGGTGTCCTGTTCAAAGTTGAATTATTATATATCAAGTGAAGGCCACTAGAGTCAATACAAACAGCGAGAGAATCTCCTGGAATAATATGTTGAATATCCCATATAACAGAGCCATTATACAAATAGTAAACTCTTGAACCTTCTATATGGAATCCTGCACTAACATGACCATTGCCATTCGTAAAACCAGCCATGTAATTTGAAATTGTATCAGTTACGATCCACGAAGCAGAACGAGAACTATTGACCGTCCCCACTTCAACTGAATAATAACGATCATCTGAATAATATGGACTTGCATAGATGTTTGTGCCACCCTTCTGAGTCAGATAAAGTTCATATTCACCTTCCTCAAGGCTATCAATCGATAAATGGTTCGTTCCAAAATTGCAGTCAACAATATATTCATTTGGAGTGACACCCAACAGGGTACTATCTCTAGTTGGAATATTCTCGCTCACATCTTTCAATTTAACATTGTACAATGGAGAGCCACATTTAATGTCAATGATTAATTGGCCTGTATTTATAGCATCATCGCAATGATCTCTAATTGGTGTGAAGTCAGCAATCATGCCATCATAAGTTCCAAAAGTGAAATAACTGATGCTATCCTTTTTAAAGAAGATATTATGGAACATCAGTTTCTGACGATCAACATCAAAGTTTGTACATGCAATTCTTTGGTCAACTTCTTCGGGATGATTGAATTCAGAAGATTCATTTACCAGCAATATCGATCGGTTTTTCCGATAACCTCTTAAACTCGAAACAATATTGTAACTCAATTCAAGCTGATTGCCTGTGTCGCTGAAGCCGTTAACACAGAAAGAGTTGATATTCAACGAAGCTCCTGCATTGACATTTAATTGGATACTATAGTAACTCTCTCGAAACACAAGACCGCCGGGATTAATAAGAGTCGAATCCAATACAACCAGATCAAAACCATTTACAGGATCACCATTATCTCGACCATGTATGATGGGAAAATCCGGGAAATTGGAATTCGGGATTACAATCTTATAATCAGAAGACCCTTCCCCGTCAAACTGTAAAAAAAGATTGTTGCCCTTCTTGTAAAAGTCAATCTGATGACCCTGTGAGTTTTGTGCAACCTCGGTTGTATCACCATCAGTTACTTTCTTGACTATACCACCTGTATCAAAAATATACCCAAAACATTTGCTGTCATTTGACCTTTTTACCAAGACACTGAATGTTGGATATACTTCTGGACAAACAAAAGATAGATGTAAATCATTCGTTGTCTGTGGTCCAAATGTTGCAGATGAGGGAAGAACCTGAGAGTCCACACGATTTATGGAATATAATCCATCACGGAGCGTTGTCACGGAAATATTACTTGATGTGACCGTTGTTGAACTACTACTCCTAGATGGCATATTACTATTCACTTTCCAAATCCTTCCGATTTTATGCCATAAAGAATCTAAAGCATCAGACATTGTAAGCGAACCGCCATTATCTCCCCAAACCATATACGAGTTGTTTGGAATAGAATACCCATATTCATGTCCTAATACCAATAAACGGTTTGGGGTTGGCTTGTTTAATGAGCTATGCTTATAAAAAGAGTCATTTGCAGGAAGAAAAGCGAACCTCGGGGCTTCTTCATAAGATGTGGTTGATAATAGTTGTGACAATGAGCTGTCTGTATATTTTGCTACTGCCGTAACTCTATGGTGGTATGTTTGATTGGTATTATCCCAGATCAATATGTCATCAGGAGTAATATATGAACCCCAAAGAGTTATGCCATATTTCATTGCGAGGTATGTTTCCACTTTTCGACGTTCCAATTGGCTAAGCATACGTCCATAAACAATGAATTCAGGACTATATCCCGTAAAAGTCCTGTCATTTTCATTGAACAGAAATGAAGATGTACTCGGGACTCCCCATACTGAATGATACGGAGTGTTTGATCTTTCATATGTTATTGTTCTCAATGCCAGCTCATTGAAGGAGGAATAATTAGCGGTATGGTATGTATGATGAAGGTTTTGAGAACTTTCATCAAGTACGCTATCCGTTGTCATTCTCATGTCCTCACCGGCTCTTCCAACGCTGTGAAATATTTCTTTGTGAAGAGACTGTTGGCTAAACAATTCATCTGGTGCGAAAACACCAATTACAGTTGTCCGAGCCAAATTGGCATGTCCCAGTAGAGTAATACCACTAATCGAATCGAAATGTAATGCCGGATGAAAGTTAAAAGACTGCATCCATGATTGTGGTTGCACTATCAACTGATTACCGCTTATGGAACGGAATGATGAGTAATCACCAGAATAATCACTCCATGCATAGGTCGTATCGGTTTCATGTGCGGTGGCCATATGCCATAGTTCGGCACCGAAGACACCGCCAGGACCTTGTGCAAATGCATACAATACGCTAAGTATGCATGAAATCAATAATGTAGTTCTCTTGCTCATAATCAAGTTATTTTGTTGTGAATTAATAATTTATCAAATTCAAAAAATGCCGATTCATTAGGTTGACAAACAATTGTTCATTATGAACTCTGTTATTCCGTCCCTTGTTACATACATTAATCTTGTCTTAGAACATAAGTTATCTTACCTTTCTCTTAAGCAACATCCAGCATTTATCATCACACTGTTTATGATTTTGGTCAAGATTATGCCTGAAAAGCATTCCACAATAAGCGCAATCGAATAACAGGACAACCAGTCAGGTTTACGATTATCAGATTAACCCAAGAACTGTTTGGAGTCGTCAATTGGCATTTTGTACATTGCGCCCGAAGGCTCGGCAAACCAGGTAGCGTCGATTTGTGGCAGGCAATGCACAAAATGCCAACGATTTCCAGACACATGCGGCCCATCACCTGATGACCATCACTGGGTTCCTCATAGAGGCAACCGTTCGTCGAAGGCTCCATGCCGGCGGCCCCATGTGCCGGAAGAGCACCATGCGTCAGTCGATGATCTCGAAAGTGCCTCCAAAATAACTGCCGTTGTACGTGATGACCAGATAATAGGTACCACTGTCAAACAGCCCGAGGTCAATGGTCTGGATGCTGGAGTTCTGGAAGCCCAATACTCCCTGGGACTCCAATCCCTCGTACTCGTTGAAGATATAATAGGTGTACTCACCTCGCGTCATGTCCTCAACGATCAGCTCCTGGAGCACATCGTCATAAACGACGCTCAAAGGAATCTCCGGCCCCCGGGAAGGCTTGGGGTTGTTCCCTATCAGCGGAGGATCCTTCTGCTGAAGAGAAACAGGGATAGAATCAGCGACAGACAACGTGGTCATGCTCTGGATTGCAATGGCAATCAAAATCGCCCATAACTTAATGTTCTTTTTCATGCCCATACTCATACATCTATTTTAATAAAACAAATAAATATCTCGAACGCAAAGTTACAGGTGCTTTTCAAGGCTCAGAAACTTTTGTTGTTTCATTGTGTTTCTGGAATTGTTAAAATATGTTACCCCCCCCTATTTATGGTGTCTAAATACCTGTATTGCAGATATATAAAATTTTCGTATTTTTTAATTTCATATAAAACCGCAAGGGGTGTAGAGAAACACAGAGAAACATTTTATACCATAAATTTGGTTGTCCGAGCTCTTCTTTCTACCTTTGGGGCCGCAAATCAAAATCCGATATGAGTACAAAACAAGTCTTTTTCCGTATTCTGTGTGTTGCCGGCCTGTCCCTGCTCTTCTCGTGTTCCGACAAACGCGACTTGGAGGATTATGAGACAATCAGAATGATTGGTGATGAGAACCCAGACAAGGCCCTTGTCATGCTTGACTCGCTGGAGATCGAAATCCGGGAGAAGAGTGATTATGTCAAGCACAAGTATGACTTATTGCGAATCAGGCTGAACGACAAGGCGTTCAACATGCCGAGCTCAGATTTGATGATAAAGGAACTGATCAGTTATTTTGAGGGCAAGGGATCCATGCCTGAGAAACAAGAGGTGTCCTACTACGCAGGAAGCGTGTACCGTGACCTGCAGGACACCCCGCGGTCTCTGGAGTATTTCCTCAAGTCAATAGAATATGCGCACAATGACAAGAGCTGCGATTCCATCATGATGCGCAACGCGTACTCCAATCTGAACGACCTGTACTACAATGTCCAGAATTATGATGCTGCCGCCAGAATGGCACAGGCTGAACTCGAGATATCCGAACGGATGAATGAGGACGCAATCCTTCCATACCTTCATCTTGGAACCGCATATCTTGCACAAGGCGACCGCCGGCAGGCCGAAAAAGCTTTTGACGCCGCCCTGGATGCCATAATCCGTTCGGACGACACTTCAGGACATCAGGACGCGCTTCTGTATCTGCTTTGTGACTATTCCTTTTTGAGGCAATCCCCAAAAGCGAGACAATGTTTTTCCATGATAAAAACAGACCCATTGGACAAGTTCTCGGATTTCTCTTGTATGGCGTTTGCACAATATTACGAGTCCTGCGGCAAAACAGATTCCGCAATCGTTTACTGCAACCTCCTGCTGGATAAAGGGAGCGACATGTACAACAGATATGACGCATCGAAACTCTTGTTCCGGATATACAACAGACTTGGGGACACGGGCAATGCCTACCGGTATGCGACGGTCTATATGGGATTGAGCGATTCGCTGGACTTCGGGAAACGGCAGGAACTGGCAGCGACGGTAAACAACGAGTTCCAGTACCATCTGGACCAAAAGAAGGAGCAAAAGCTGAAAGATGAGAAAGAAAGGTACAAGAACACTCTCCTCATTGTCGCATTGGCTGCAATAATGCTGGCAAGCGCCGCCTATATCCTTTATATCAGGAGGCGCAACAAGCACCTGCAGGAAGTGTTGTCGCTCTCGGCGGAATTGCAGCAAATGTCGGATGACGAAAAGCAGCTCCGCAAGGACATTGAACAGAGGGAGAAAGACCTGGAGAAATCGAGGAGATCATTAGAGAAAACTTCAGCTGAGCTCAGCAACGTGAAAAGCGAACTCCAACGGGTCAATGAAGAACTGTCTGAACACGAGGATGCCCTGAAAGAAAAAGAGCGGCAGCTGTCGGAGAAGATGGAACAGAACAGGACCTTCATCAAACTGCTGCACCAGTCCGAGCTGGAAGGCAAGGCGGAAGACGTCATCTATGCCATCAGGCAATCTTCGGCAGGCAGGAAAGACATGAGCGAAGCGGACTGGAAGCAGCTCTACCAGGCGGTCGACCAGCTTTACCCGACATTCCATGGCAGGGTGTCGGCTGAACTGGGACGCGGCTTGACAAAGCAGAAGATGCAGGTGTGCTACCTCATGCGCATCGGCCTGTCCAACCCCCAGATACAGGGCATGACGAACCTCTCGCGCGTCACTGTCTGGAGATGGGTGAAGAAGTTTGACTGGGTACTGACAAATGATGATGAATCTAGCAATGCGCCCCATAATGATAGTAATAAATAACCTTGGCTCCAGCGTCGCTATGCTGTCACCACTGAAATGACTAATTGAACGCCATAGCGGATATCGGATATAGCATGTTGTCATGCGACATTATGACGCATGTGAAGCAGCTGGAGCAGCCGAAGTATTGCGATTTTCAATGTTTGCTGTTGTTTCGCCGGAAGCTTACGCTTCATTTGCGATTCAGTTCCTGTAAGTGGTTCTCATGGTTTTACAAATGCCATCCCACTCTACTACGATACGTATTATAAAACGGTACAGCAGGACCCAGCAAATGCAATGATCTAATAATCCACAATATCATATTCATCTGTTTGAATTTAGGCTATCAGAGAGTTCATTCATAGTAGAAATTAATTTAGTTAGCAAGATTAAGTAGCACAAGAATGGATGATTGCTCTGTCTCATATTCGGCAGTCATTCAATACATACTTTTAACAACTATAGTTACACTTTGCTACAAAATGCTACACATTCGCTACATCTTTATATGGCAATATTATATCGCAACCATTTGTATTTCAATACCGCTACATGTAGATACAATCTTTTCTCTATAATTTGTGCATACAAAAACATTACTGTCCCGCTAAAATATATCTTTTTTGCTTGAGTGTAACAGCATGCTCCGTCTTTTCCGATGCAGAGACTTGATAAAAACATTATTAATTTTGAACCATTTATAAAATCCAAAAATAGACAAAATTGCTAATTTAACGTAAGTTCGATTAAATTACCAGCTGTCAATCAGTGCGTTAGCACCCCCCTCTTGTCTAAGAGGGGGAGTTGAGTATCAGCACTTTATTTTGTCGAACTCACGTTAATATAACTTTTTAGGGTGGACAGCAATGGGCGTTTTTTCAAAAAATGTAAAAAAATGGGCTCAGCCCTCTGGACGAACGAAAGACAAGGAATCATGATAGGCTCCCCGCCAAACCTTCGTTAGCCGATAATCGGCTAATATACCAATTTCACAAACGCTTCAAATCACAAGTGAGAATCAATCGGTTACATTCAAAATCGGCTAAAATCGGCTAAATCTAAAGCGCAATATAAATTGTTGATGGGCCAGAGCCATCTTTTTTACACAAGCCATTAGACAACATATATGAGATGTCGTTCTTGGCAGTTGCAACAGAAATATCATTTTCCCAAAAAGCCAGATAGTCCTGCCGGGAGAAGCGTTTTCCCTTCTGTAATGTTTTTATGAAATTTGTGACACGGGCATTCTCTTTCTTTGCCTTTGGAGAACGATAGATTGTCAGTGTGGTATGTCCATCCTTCGACACCCATTCTGGCAACTTTCGTCCAAGACTTTCCATTTGGTCATGAATTAATTTCAATCCACGGCCTGTTTTTTCCATTTTACCTGCAATATGGAACACCTCTGCCATCAACGGATTCCGAAGTGATGAGACATGAGGCATCACTATATTCTTTCTCTTTACCATATTGGCCGGCATTTCACCGACATTGATAATTTCAATTCGGTCTACATATATAAAGATCAGAACTTCTTCGGCTGTTTCACTCATATCACGGTGAATTAGCGCGTTTGTAACTGCCTCATCTATCACTTCTGAAGGATAAATACAATAATCATTCCTATCCCACTCGTTCTGGTAAAATTCACTTACTATTGGCAGTCGATGTGCGAAATAATCATGAACATCATTCAAAAGTCCAAGCATATTTCCTACTAACGTAGTGGAATCTTCATATTTTGCAGCTGTCTTACCCCCAAGCATAACTTGAATGCGAACCCTATTTTGTGGTAAAAACCGGCCTGCATTATCCATATCCACAAACAATGCCATCGCCCCATTCTTGATATAGGGAGCATCTGTCAGGTTCAAATGGCCAAGAAGCCATTCCGGTGTATTATACTTGTTCTGCAAACGACCGCTCTTCAGGCCATCTGATACCACATCGGCCATCAACTTTGCATCCAAATCCTCCCATTCAGCACCCAAACAGATACTTTTCTCCCATGTAGAATCTGTAGTTGAAGATTGTCTTAGCAGCAACGAAATATCATCGGCATCAGGCGTGATAACAGTATCTTTTCTCTCAATATAGTATTTTGACTGATAGGAATATGGGGGCAGACCACCCTTCATTACAGTCACAAGCACCACTTGACCGCCTCGGTAGACCTCTTCATGCACATACACCAATGGCAATGGGTTAATTCCACTCACGGCACACTGCTGTATATCTATGACGATTGACTGTGTATCAACAGAAGAAAGTATCTTATCTCTGTCTATACCGATGACAAGCCAACCTCCTTGACCATTCAAATAGGCACAGATCGTCTTCATCACTTCTTCCCTTTCATAAGAAGCGAAAGTCTTCAGCCTAATAACGCTTTTGCTCTGAGAAAGCAAGGCTTCGACAAATGTTCCTTGGCTATCCATGTTGACTTATCAATTTTTTAATACGTTCAACATCCTTGAACTGGGCTTCAACATGAATCATAATATCCTGCATGTTCTTGTATTCCTGAACCCAATTGCCTTTCCTGCTTGTTGCAGGCAAAACATTTGCCTGTGTAGCATTGTCATACATCTCTATAGTGGCTGCATGCACAACTCTATTAGGGCGTTTTGTAGTAGTTCCATCGCTATGTTTTCTTTCCACCACATCAGGAATGCTGTTTAATGGGATTCTCATCAGACGTGTAAAGTCGCGAGCAAACACCACACGATAGTCAGCCAATACAAATCGTGTCATTTTCCTACTGAGAGCCAAATCAAACTCCTGCTCAGTAATGGATTTATCGCCTGGACGTAGAATACCAGAACCTAAAAGCGGACGTATGAATCCAAGAAACACATCACACGTCTCAACGCCTTTTAGACAGTTCTCCAAATTTGAAAGACTGCTATCAAGTGGTATTGTGCCCTTGTGTGACATTAGCACATCATATCCGTAACCATCAAGTGTCGAATATAAGGTGTCGAGTTGAGATTGGAAGTCATAGACCGTTGATGACACAAATACCTTTATATGATTTCTTTGTTCAAACATTCTCATCAATATTTGTACAGAGCATGCAAACTTCTATACTCTCAAAAGATCCTATCCAATCCTTTGAATGAGGTTTCTGCAAATTGCATAAGGGCTATTTGTCTTGTTATTCACCTCACAATAATGCTGATATTGCCCAACCACAATACTTATATTTATTCTGTGATCCGTTGCAATCTGCTGCAGGTAACGGCTTGCTGCAAAAGGAACGCGAATATTCCTAAACGCATTTTCTTTCATGAATCCTTTCCATAATGCATCTTCTGCGAATTTATTGGCTTCCACCTCTCGTCTATCATCCTTAAGACCATTAATGTCATCCAAAAATTCTGTTGTTTTATCCAAGTATAGGTGTTTAACAATATGCCCCAACTCATGACACAAGACAAAAGCAAAGTTGTCAATACGGTTCATTCTTTCGGTCATCACTATGGTTGGATTGTCCCCATACCAGAAAGAAAGTCCATCAACTGGCATCTTATCTAGTTTCTTTTCTACAAAGAATTTAATTCCATATGAATTCAACAATTTGGTTGCTGATTCCTCCACTTTACTATTAGCATAAAAAAGTTCATTTAATTCAGAAATCAAATCGCCTACTCTTGCAACATCAAAGCAATAATTTAGTTTCTGCTCGTCGCTACGATGCCGCACAATACAAAGCCAAGTTAGAAGGTTAACAGGATCTGTAATGGACTTCTCTGACTTTTTAAAATATCCCATAACAGATTCCTTTTTCAACTTGATATCATCAACATCCTCAATACCGAGATAACCAAGAATCGCGCCTAATGATTGAGACAAATCATCAGCTAAACGCAATTTCTTCTTCATGTAACTCAGATTGAGATACCCTTTGAGGGTATTCCATTGTTCAATCAAATCTTTCTGCTGCTGGATCGCCTCCAATCGTTTTAGATTCGATATATCAAACTGAGTCTGCATTGACATCCAGTCTGCTGCCGAAATATCAGGCAATACAACCTCTAACAAAACCGCAAGCTCCGGATTAATATTTCTCTTACCTTTAATAATGTCATTAACAATGGGAGACGGTTTCCCAATAGCAATTGCTAACTCTTTTTGGGACAAACCATAATCCTCCAGAACACTCTGCAATATCTTACCAGGATGCACTGAAGAACCGTCCGTAGCAAACTTCTTTCCTTCGCTCATAGAAGTCTTATTTCTGATTATTTGGCGCAAAGATAAAAAAGATAGTTGAAATGCGCAAATACTTTTTATTTTAATTATCGTTTTTGATAATTATTTTATTTAATTTAATAACGGATATGTTTTCTGTTAAAATATTCAAAATATCAGAAAAGCATTTGGAAGCAAGTGCAAAAAGCATTATCTTTGCCGTCAAATTTAAAAAAGAAAGGAGGGATCCACCAGAAGAGAGATGAATATTTTACGAGAATGAGCGACACAAGCAGCAACTCATATCGCTCCAAATTGTTTGATTAGCTGTGAGGGCTATCTAACTCAAAGTCAACAGCAATTGACAGAGAGCAATCAATTTGATTTTGCAAATATAGCAAAATTTCTCCAGAGGACCTTGAGCTGCACAAATTTTCCGTCATCCTTAGGATGATTTAAGTTAAATTTAGATTAATTTAATTAAAATGAATCATTTTCATTTAAAATTCTCTGTTGATAACAGAATGTTTGAGACAGACCAACAGTTTCTCCTTGGAGAAGATATTAAGAAAATGGCACACGTGCCAACAGAGTTTGATCTATATCTGGTAATACCAGGTTTCCAAGACGAGCTAATCGAGAACGGAACCAGGGTAAACATGGCAAGACCTGGTATCGAGAGGTTTGTTTCCCGCAAGAGCAAGCACACCATTACAATTATCGTGAATGGTCAGCCAAAACCATACGAGGAAAACAAGGTTAGCTATGAGCAGATAGTTAAAATTGCATTCCCGAACCCTGCTCCGGGGGCGGAAAGAGGCTATACCGTCAGCTACTCTGATGGACCTCACCAGAATGTTGAGGGAGTAATGTCACGCCACAGTGTTGTATTTGTCAAACATAACATGAAGTTTGATGTCACACCAACTCATAAGTCTTAATCCCGTCTTGCAGAAACTGCAAAACGATGGCTTTGATATAGAGGTTCGCGGTCAGTATCTTTGGGTACACCGCGTACCTTATATTAATGCGAATATTGATATTGCAAGTGGAACACTTGTTATGAATCTTAATACCTCTGGTGATAAGGTGCTTACGCCTAATGACCATACAGCATTTTGGATTGGTGAAGAACCTAGGTTTCAAGATGGCACACTCATTCCATCTCTCATTAATTCTCCCCAAAAGGAGAATTTAGGCAACAATGTATATAGCGATTATTTTCTCTCGTGCATGCCGGACAAAAATGGAGGCAGGTATCTGGACTACTATGATAAAGTTAAGACCTACTGTCATATGATTTCCGATGACGCCCTTCTATTCGACAAGGAAAAATGCAAGAAAATATCAAGAGTAATTCTCTTGGAAGATGAAGACAGTATGCTTGTATATGCTGACACAAATAGTAGTCGCGCCAATATCGTCGGAATTAACGAACGAATGAAAGGTAAGAAGGTTGTCATTGTAGGGCTTGGAGGGACTGGTTCTTACTTACTGGATCACCTTGCCAAAACATGTGTTGAGCAGATTCATCTCTACGATGATGATGACTTCAATACACATAATGCCTACCGAGCTCCTGGAGTGCCCACAAGAGAAGAGTTGAACGAGCAAATAAGTAAAGTACATTACTATTATAACCGCTATTCTGGGTTTCACAAAGGTATTATTCCGCACAAGGTGAAGGTCGGACCGGATAATTTTTCTGAATTGGATGGCATGGATATGGTTTTCATGTGCGTTGATAGCGTTAGTGCAAGAAATTTGATTGCTGGGTACTTGATAGAAAAAGGAATTCCTTTTATTGACTCTGGAATGGGATTGGAAAAAGCAGATAACCAGCTCACAGGTCAAGTGAGAGTAACCACTGGGGTTCCCACACATCATCTTCATGTAAAAGAGGCATTTGGTGATTCGACTATAGATGATGACATCTACGCAAGCAATATACAGCTATCCGAACTGAATAGCCTTGCAGCAAATTTGATGCTCATTAAGTGGAAAAGACTGATCGGCATATACAACGACCAGGCTGAACATGACTTTAACAGCGTATATTCCGTTGGAAGCAATAAAATACTTCAATCGCAATATGAGGACGACGAAATTCCTACCGACCTTCGTTAGATACATCCCTGAAGAGCTTGAAGAGGGCAAGCTCTATATCTCTATGGAATACGCAACAGCATCCCATCTCTGCGCATGCGGATGTGGAGAAAAAGTTGTAACGCCTATTTCCCCAGACTTTTGGCAACTTTTTTATGATGGAAAGGCTATTTCACTGACCCCATCTATTGGAAACTATGAGTTCCCATGCCAGTCCCACTATTTCATTAGACACAACAAGGTTGAGTGGTGTACTTATGATTCTGACTTCAAACGCTCCAAGCGAAAAAAGAGAAGAAAGAAAAAAGAAATCTGGGACAAGGTTAGGTCGTGGAAACTGTGGTCACTTCTATAGCCCACAACTCATGTCTGTAATACAATATCATTAATGTTCGGATAATCGAGTAGGTTAGGGAGCAAGAGTTTTGGCTTTCGCTCCCTTCCTCTCACACCACCTTACGTGCCGTTTGGCATACGGCGGTTTGGCTTACTTTCAAAGAGATCTTTGCATGCTGTCTTCAATTTCTCTTGACTTCTGTTGACAACTGATTGCACCTATCTCTATCGTGTTAGCATCATGTATGTTTCAGCCATTGCACCTCGTCAGTAATTCACATAGGAACATACATCCTCGATTGATGTTGCAAGCCATTCGGCCCTTCGCTTTGACTGTCACGCATCAAAGGACATCCTGGAAGACGAAGTAGACTCTATACACCCGTTGGCGGAATTAAGCGAGCGCATACTTAATCCTGCCGATGGGCTTGTGATTAATCTTGTTGATGTATTGTGAAACAGTAAAGGCGCTCACTTTACTGATGATTCTCGTGAAGAATCCCTGATCGTCTTTGGCATAGTTGCGCATGATGTTGAACTGGTCGGTGAACTGCGAGAAATTCGTTTCCAGTCTCTTGCGCGCCTTGGCAAAAGGCTTGTGGAACGGCTTCCAGTCCTTCTGGTTATATCGGTAAGGCACTTCAAGCTTTATGTTCGCACTCTCGAACAGATTGTTTTGGATCTCTGCGCTGAGGTATGCCTTGTCGCCGATAACCGTGCAGGAGAAATAGTCCTGTCCGACATCATTCAGGTATTTGATGTCGTGGACACTGGCCTTGGTCATGTCATAGGAATGGATCACGCCCGATACCCCGCAGACAGCATGCAGCTTGTAGCCAAAGTAATACAAGGCTTGGGTGGCGCAATAGCCGAAGTCTGGAGCTTTCTCGGGGCAAGTCTTGCCCATCGTGTTACGGTTGCCTCTTGAGGGCTGGCACACTTTGACGGTCTTGGAGTCAACGATGAAAACATCCTCTCCACCGTCAAGGAAACCTGTGACACGCTTGCGTATCTCTTCACACAGAGCAGCCGTGTATTTGCGACGGTCATTGTATTGGCGGCGTGAAATCAGATGCGGAAAATAGAGCCTTATTCACTCTTTGAAACTATATCTTCTGGAAAACGTTAACTTTAGTAATGTCTTTTATCATAAGCAATCTGTTATCTGGAATACAAAGATAATGATAACCAAAAGGTATTTGGTATGTAACAGATATTCTATCCTCTAATTGAATTGATTTGGTTATTAAATTCAGTTTTTCAAGAGTAAGCAATAATATGCTTTCAGTGCAAATAAAATTGCCATCACAATCGAAAAGAAGATTATCTTGGTATTTGTCACATGCAAAATAGACGCTTCTGTAATTCATTTGCTCGTTCAAATACGCTTGATCTTTTGCTTCCAATTCAAACGTCGTATATTCATTATACCTTGTTGCATTTATCAAATCTTTTGCGCTATAGAAAACACACTCATTCTTGACAAAATCATTAATTGCTAACATAACAATCCCATCCTCGCCATAGCTATCATCTGACATTCTTATTATCTGACAGAACTTATCAAATAGCTTTACTAGACAATATAACTTGTCATGTAAGTTAAACAGTAATAAAAGGTGGCGATTATTATTTGCCCTATCTATGATTGACTCTAATATTGTTAGATTGCTATTCACTATTGCATCACCTTCGAAAAAGACTTCATTAAGTCTCTCTGGATTTCCGTCAAGCAAGATTCCTGCATATCTAATCGCAATAGGATCATCCAAATATCCGCTTATTTTGTCTGCTGCGAATTCATATGCTATCTTCAAAAGGCCAAATTTATAATCTCTTAAATCGATAGCAAACTGCATTTTTATTTCAGGATGATCAATTTTTACCACCTGTCGTTCGGAAATAATTTGTACTTTTGAGGAATCTATTTGATGTCTTTTTAATATCTTTTCTTGGATTTGTGGTATTATTTTTTCGTCATTAACGTCAACTTGTATCTTGACTGATTTGCCCCCCTCTGATACTTCAGGAGCAGAAGGTAATAATCTGACAAATAATTTACCCATATCATCTTGCTCTACCCTAACCTTTTCTCCTGTAGAAAGCGAACCCTCCCCGATCAATGGATTGGGAACCTTACCACTATAACCCTTGAGCCCTTTTTCATGACGTGCAGCCTTGATGAACCAATGATTCAAAAGTAGTTTATCCACATGATCACCAAGTTTAGAATTACATTCTTTACATACGCAATATATATGATAATACCCACCTATCGCTTCTGGAATCACATGTTCATCCGATAATTCCTGCTCGTCTCGATGGCATATTATACAATGTCCCTTTTTTGATTTTATTTCTTCTTTTCCCATTGTGATGGCTACAAGAATTTGCTGTAATATTTGATAATTTTGCAAAGATAAACAAATATCCTCAATCATTAGTGTCCACTAAAACATTTTGGTACAATCTAGTATTCAATCTTTGAGAATTTCGGCATTTTTCGGCACTCAACTATTGAGAAATTCGGCATATTTCAGTGTTTAGCCATTGAGGATTTCGGCAATTCTGCACTTTTCCTTTGATATTTGGGATTTTATTGTTACATTTGTGCAACGAAAGAAGCGTAATAAAACTATTATATTACAGAGACATGAGCAACGAAATACAGTTTTTGTTATACAACCTGCCCGAGGATGATGGTAAAGTCCAAGTGGTAATCAAGGACGACACTATCTGGTGCACACAGAAGGCGATGTCACAACTCTTCGGGGTAGATACTTCCGGCATTTCCCGTCATTTGAGTAATATCTTTGATAGTGGTGAGCTGGATGAAAAAAGCAGTTTGCAAAAAATGCAAATTGCAAATTCCGATAAGCCAGTAGCCTTTTATAGTCTTGACGCCATTATCGCTGTAGGCTACCGCGTGTCCTCGCTTAGAGCGACCAGATTTCGCCAGTGGGCCACCAAGATACTCAACGAGTATATCCGCAAGGGATTCGTACTTGACGACGATAGGTTGAAACAGGGAATCGCTGTGTTCGGCAAAGACTACTTCCGCGAACTGCTGGAGAGGGTGCGTTCCATCCGCGCCAGCGAGCGCAGGATCTGGCAGCAAATAACGGACATCTATGCCGAGTGCAGCACCGACTATGACAGGAATTCGCCTACAACACGAGAATTTTATGCCATGGTTCAGAATCGCTTTCATTATGCCATCACTGGGCAGACGGCTGCCGAAATAATCTACACCAAGGCAGACCACGCTAAGGAGCACATGGGTTTGACCACATGGAAGAACTCCCCCGATGGGCGCATCCTTAAGTCTGACGTGTCGGTGGCAAAAAACTACCTGACCGAGAAAGAGAT
>Ga0247611_10000166_pt1 | contig 136359 bp, 105 predicted proteins | sample 177DNAGHGhighgp2_FD_192422 | JGI IMG/M metagenome (GOLD analysis project Ga0247611, IMG submission 192422) | Sheep rumen microbial communities from Palmerston North, Manawatu-Wanganui, New Zealand - 1770 DNA GHGhigh gp2 | ecosystem: Host-associated > Mammals > Digestive system > Stomach >...
ATGACTTTACCGATAAATGCCTGACTGCGGCAGAAACAGATTTTTTGCGTGCACATACCATCCCTACCTATCTGTATGGTTCCAGTGAGGAGATTTGGGAAGACGCACGCAGGAACAAAGATGGTTACATTTTGAAGCATCATCGACTTGGAAAGAGTGAAAAGGTATATGGAGGTCCCATAACGGATCAGGCGGTCTGGGAAAGCCTTTGGAAAAACGGTGATATACAGGACATGATCCTGCAGCCGTTCATTCGCCAGCGGACATTTCCGACAATTTGGGAGGGAAAGAAATTTGAGGACTATATATGCGGTATGATGCTTTGCGTCGATGATCGTTATTTCGAGTCAGGAATGTTTCGTGCATCCAGCCTGCCCGTGACCAATATCGGGGATGACCGCAAGATTTGCCCGCTTTATACGGACGATGAGGAACTGCTTAAAATGTGTGATGTTTTGTAGTTGGAGGAATTAAGACGGCGCTTGTGGACATTGACAGAATCTGTGAAATCATTCGTTCAAGCGGAAAGAGAGAAAATTATGTCGGAACATAGTGAAATTGCAATGGAAAGTGTTCCCGTGCAAGCCTTAAAGCTGAGAGATTCCAACCTGGAACTTTTACGAATTATAGCGATGCTGCTGATCATCGCTCACCATTTTGTTGTCAATTCAGGACTGATGGCGGCAGAGGGACCGATTTATAAAGATCCGCTTTCCTGGAGGTCCTTGTTTTTAATGGTGTTCGGTGCGTGGGGGAAAATCGGCATCAACTGCTTTGTGATGATAACTGGCTATTTCATGTGTACTTCAAATATTACCGCGAAGAAATTTATGAAGTTGCTTTTTGAGGCAATGTTTTATAAGCTTGTTATCTATTTGATATTTTGGATTACTGGTTATGAGGCCTTTACTGTCACTGGGTTTCTGAGAGTGATGATCCCCATTAGAAACATATCCAATGATTTTCTGAATGCATTCCTGCTGTTTTATCTGCTGATACCATTCCTGAATATACTTGTTCAGCATTTGAGAGAGAAACAGCATGTTTTTCTAATTTTGTGGTGCGGCTTTACATATATTTTTCTTGGAACGGTTCCTGGTTTTTCGGTGAGGATGAATTATGTGTCGTGGTTTTGTGTTTTGTTTGTGATTGCTTCCTACATCCGTTTGTATCCTAAAAAAGAATATCAGAATCACAAAATTTGGGTTCGGCTGACAATTGTTTCTGTGCTGTTGTGTGTTATTTCTGTGATTGCCTGTGCCTGGTTGAGTGCGAAAACGAACCGCATGTTAGCATTTCGTTTTGTCAGTGATTCCAACACCTTCCTGGCTGTTGTGACCGGAGTGTGCTTATTTATGCTTTTTAAAAATTTGAACATCAGATACAGTAAGTTCATCAATACAGCAGCTGCTTCCGCTTTTGGGGTAGTTTTGATTCACGCTAACAGCGATGTTATGCGCCGTTGGCTATGGGTAGATACGATTGACGCGGCAGGTCATTACAATGCACCGCTTATGCCGCTTTATGCTGTCGGCTGCGTTGCAGCCATCTATGTCGTTTGTATGCTCATTGACCAGCTTCGTATCAGACTGATTGAAAAGCCGTTCTTTATGCTTTGGGATAGGCACTGGGACAGTATTTTGGCACGGTATAAAAAAATTGAAAGAGATTTATTTCAAAAAATTAATGTGCGGGAGTAGTTCCTCGTGTGTCAAGGGAAACAATGCGCAGATGATTGATTCTTAGCTTCCAGTAGAAATTAGCACTCAAATCAAAGATAATATGAAAACCGCCTGTAAATTCGAGAGTTCTCTTGATTTTACAGGCGGTTTTTGTTGTACTAATTGAGTAGGTATACATACTCATATAGGCTAGGTGAAAAGATATGTAACAGGAGCTATAGCGATCCGGCAAGTACAGGATATTTTTCGTACATATTGAAATTTAATACTACAAGTGTTATAATATCTTACGATAGGTTCTATATTTTATATAAGGTATAATAACTAAATGGATGGTACTAATATGAGCGAGAATGTTGATAAAAGAATTGTAAAGACCAAGAAGAATATCAAAGATACATTTAAGAAGCTCTTAAGTGAAAAGAGCTTTGAGAAGATTACTGTGGCTGAAATCTGCAGAGAAGGAGATACGAGCAGAATTACCTTCTATACTTATTATCCGGATAAGTATGCTCTTGTCGAAGAGATGTTCCTCGATTATATCCATGAGGCCTATGATGATTATCACAATCTACAAGAACATAATAATCCAGACCATGATCCTCTTTTAGGCTATAATAACCTTTTAGAGGCGATTCTTAATCTGTTTTACAATAATATGGATTTCTTTTCTCATGCAACCTCTTGGGAGAATCCGTACCTTTATTCAGCCTTTTATCAGCATATTTATAGAAATGTTGAGAGTTATATTTCAAGGCATAATCAGATTAAGCCGAAGTATTCTTCAAGGCAGACTGCTGCCCTTATATGTAATGGGATCTTTAGCTTTATAAATGAAAGTGTGGCCATGGGGCATAGCATAGAAGAGGTTAAAGAAGAAACTAAAAATGTGTATGATGATCTGATAAAGTCGGATTTATTTCACCCAGTTGTTTAAATGAAGGATGAAGATATTTGCCCTGTTTTTGTATATAGCTTTTTAAATTTCATAAGAATCTGTGATTTTAGTGAGTTTGAATACCTTACGCTTTACATACAGATAGTAGCAGAGCACAAGTCCTATGGCTGTGAGGATCCAGCTTATTGGATAGCACATAAGGAGTGAGGTGAAGTTCTTGTGAGCTGGGAAGTATTCAAATACCCAGTATATTCTTATTCCGCATACACCAATAAGAGTGATTATGGCAGGAGATAAAGAGAAGCCAAAGCCTCGCATTGCGCCTGAATAGATCTCCATAAATACATTGACAAGCTCAAAGCCTACTATAAAGAAGATTCTTTCTCTAGCTGGTTCTATAATGGCAGGGTTGTTTGTAAAGAGTCTGACTAAAGGCCTTGCAGCTAAAAGAATTACGGCTGTCATCACTATGGTGACACCTATGCTCTGAAGAAGATCGGTTCTTATTACCTTTTTACATCTTTCCATTTTTCCTGCGCCGTAGTTCTGTCCGATGAAGGTGGTGCAGGCCTGGCCATAAGCGTTTATTATATAATAGGCAAAGATTTCAATGTTAAAGGCAGCAGAGGATGCAGCCATTATGTCAGAGCCAAGCTCGTTTATTGCAGATTGAACGCAGAGGTTCGAGATTGAAAATACCATGCCCTGAACTCCGGCAGGTACGCCTATCTTAAGTATGGTTAAAAGAATCTTTGAATCTATTTTAAATTCCTTAAAGCTGATGGATATTTCAGTTTTAGAGAAAATCAGTTTGAAAAATAGAAGCAAGCTGCTTATTAAATTAGAAACGACGGTTGCTATTGCAACTCCTTCTGCAGCCATATGAAATCCCCTTACAAAGAGAAGGTTAAGACATATGTTTGTGATGCCTGCAATAGATAGACAAATGAGCGGAGATTTAGTGTCGCCGTTACTTCTAAATATGGCGGCTTCAAAGTTGTAGAGCAAAATGACCGGCATTCCTAAAAGATATATTCTGATATATTTTAGCGCCATAGGCAGTACATTTTCAGGAACCTTTAGAAGCATTAAGAGATCTTCTGAAAAAAATGTTCCTATTAAGGTCATGAAGACTCCACATATAAGACTTACAAGAATTGAAGTATGTACGGCACTTCTTATTCCCTTTTCGTTCTGCTGTCCGATGAATCTTGATATTACTACATTTGCTCCAAGTGATATTCCAACAAAGAGATTTACCATAAGTCCGACAACAGGGGCGTTACATCCTACTGCAGCCATGGCGTTTTCGCTGTCGACCGCGTATTTACCTACAACCGCAACATCCATGGCGTTAAAGAACTGCTGGAGAAGTCCGGTTATGGCTAGAGGAAGCGCAAATTTTACGATTTTATCTGCTATGCTTCCATTTAACATATCTATATTATTTTTCATAAAAAACCTCGATTTCTAAATACAAAATACTAAAAAAAACTAAAAAAACCTCGATTTCTATGGATAGAACAATAATCATAGAAATCCATATAAAATCCTGATAAGATTAAAATCCATTGTAAGATTATAATTCAAGAAAAATCAAATATCAAGCTTGGTTTAGTTGACTTTTTGACTAAATTTTAGTATTATAGTAGACAGAAATTTATGCAAATTTTTAAGAATGGGAGGAAAAGCATGGAAGAATTTTGGATAGAATCAACCAATAAACAAACTAAGCTTCATGCTGTTAAATGGGTCCCAGAGGGTAAAATAAAGGCCGTCCTTGTTATAATTCACGGTATGTGTGAGCACATAGCTCGTTATGATGAATTTGCAAAGTGCATGGCTGATGCCGGAATCCTTGTTACAGGAATTGATCTTTTAGGACATGGTTATACTGCAGAAACCGAAAAAGAGCTTGGCTATTTTAGAGGTAAAGATCCTGCGACCATTGTCGTAAGGGATATTCATAAGCTGCTTAAGGAAACAGTAAAGAGCCATAGAAATCTGCCAGTATTTATTTTAGGACATTCTATGGGTTCTTATATTGCGAGAAATTACATTGCAAGGTATAAGTCGGCTCTTTCTGGTGTTATCCTTACAGGAGGAAATGATTCGCCTTCAATTCAGGGACATTTCGGTAGATTTATGACTACGGTTTTGGCTTTGTTCTTTGGCTGGCATCATAGGAGCAATCTTTGCACTATGGTTACCTTTGGCTCGTATTTAAAGAAAATCCAGGATCCTATTTCAACATCAGACTGGATATGCAGAAGGAAAGAGGTGGTCAGAAGATATGATGAAGATCCGTTATGCGGCTTTACCTTTACGCTGAATGGCTATCATACTCTTGCAACCTTTGTTGAAAGAAGCTCTAGGGAATCCTATTATAAAAATATATCAAAGAATATACCTATGCTTATCATGTCAGGAGATGAGGATCCTGTTGGCGAATATGTAAAAGGTGTTACTAGAATGTATGAAAGGTACAAGAAGTATGATAATGATGTTACCTTCATAATAAGACATGGTGACAGACATGAGATCCTTAATGAAAATGACAGAGAAGAAGTATATGAAGAGATAAGAAAATTCATATATAAAAAGGGCAATTTAGAATAATATGCTGGTTTAAAATAAGTTGCATTAAGTATATAAATATGCTATAATTGCAAATGGTGCGCGTGGGGATACAGGGATTTGGGGCGCGTTACCAAAGAGACTACAAATTGATTGGAGAAATAGTAATGTTTGGTAAAAAGAATGATTCGGAAAATGATGATAAGATAATCAGACTTGATTCTGTTACAGATTCTGCTGCAGACTCTGCAACAGATCCTGCAAGAGATAATGCAGCAGCTGGCGCAGCAAAGAGCGATGTAATTACACTTGTTGATGGTTTTGGTCGTAAGATCAATATCGATAAGTCAAAATATATGAAGGAAATCCTTCCAAATCAGCTTAAGCAGGTTTGGGACAAGCCGGTAGAACTTTACAGAACTATCATGCAGGCTCTCAGAGAGCAGGCAGGTCCATATGTTCTCGAGGCTGCTCAGCATCTTCAGGAAATCGATGATGTTAAGGAGCGTGGCGCAGTTACTTATGCTTTAGTTCTTATCAGCAATAAGTCTTATGACGATGCAGAAAATGTTCTTAATAAGTATATGGAAGAAAATGGAAGAACTGCAATAGCTCTTTCAAATCTTTCAAATGTATATAGAGCAAAGGGCGATCAGGCAAAGTCTAATGAAGTATTAGAGGAATCTATTAAGTTAAATCCTGATCAGAATGTTGCACTTCCAGCTTATCTTGCAGTAAAGAAGAATGAAGGCGGAGAAGAGGCAATGTTTAAGGCTCTTGATGAGCTTGAGAAGATCGAGGGAAGTGTTTTCCCTAAGCTTTTCCATGCAATTTATTTCCTTGATAATAAAAAGCTTGAGGAGGCAAGACCTTATCTTGATTACCTTATTGCAGAGCATAAGAGCAATCCAGAGGTTATGATCAATGTTACTGGTTCTCTTGGAAAGAATGGTTATTCTTCAGAGGTAATCAGACTTACTGCAGATCTTTACGATCCAGCTAAGCAGGATGCAAGAATCGGTATGAATATCCTTCGTGCTTATAATGAACTTGGCGACTATGAGAATGGTACAAAGCTCCTTAACAGAATGATGCTTCTTAATAGACCAGACCTTCGTGAGTTCCTCATGAGCATGTCAAATTCTTTTGATGCAATGAGAGCAAAGAATGAGCAGCAGGTTGTTCCTACTAAGGATTCAAAGCAGACTGTTGTTGTTCTTGAAAAGCCGGTTTGGTGCTATGGTCTTGCTGATACACAGTGGGTTGAGCCAAAGGTAAATAGCGTTAAGAAGATCGGTTTCATGACTTTTGCAAATCCAAGAATCGAGACAGAATCTCATACTGAGCGTGAGGATGATTCAGGAAGACTTTCAAGAAGCATTCCTCTTTACCTTCAGGAAATTTTTGCTTATTCTACAGACATGCAGTCTGTTTCATATTTCCCATCAGTTGTAGGCGTTGGTCCTATCGTTGTTGGAAAGCCTTGGGATAAGGATTTCCTCCGCATGGCACTTAAGCAGTACAAGCTTGATTATCTTGTTACTGGTAGTGTTGCAGGCGATGGCGAGAATTATGAAATTGCCTTTGTTATGATTAATGCTGTTACAGACGATGTAGTAGTTGATAAGTTTACAACAACTAAGGGAAACTTCGCAGAAGATTTCAACGCAAATGTTGATAAGCTTTATAATAGAATCACCGGTAAGGAACATGTAGAGCTTGATGAAAGCGTAGATGCAATCTACGAGCTTCCATCAGAAAAGCTTACACTTCACTATCTTACAGGCTTAGGTCAGCTTCTTACACAGACCTTCATTGAAAATAAGATTTCAGACAGGGATAAGATGTGGGGCGAAAGAAATATGATTAATTGGTATATCCAGCTTGCTCTTGGTATGCCAGATAATGCAATCCCTTACATTATGGCTGTATCAGGTGCTGCAAGAAGTAGAGCGTATGGTACTCAGACCTTCCTTGAATTCAGAAACCAGATTGCTGGGCTTGTTGCCAATATGAAGGGCAATGACAAGGTAAAGGAGCATCTTGTTAAGGAAGTTGCCAGAATCTACGGACTTACTAAGAAGGTTTGATGATTGCTCTTAAAAGAGCATCAAGGCTCTTATCAATTGCTTCATCCTTTAGGCTTGAATAATTGATTATGTAAATATGTTTAATATTTCCGCGCTGAAGAGTATTCTTTTCGGCGCGTTTTTTTTCTGCGTTTTCAAAGGTGTTAAAGAGCACTGGATATTTCGCACTGCTGCTTGAATAGTAATCTGATACCGGGAGCAGCTTTACGCCGTTTTTTAGGGCAGCACTGCAGAATTCCTTATCACTTAGCTCTGTATTTATGTGCATAAGGAAATGCAGACCAGAGTCCTGCTCTATTATTGTGACATACTTAGAAAGAGGGCTGTTCTTTATTTTTTTAAGAAGAGCATCTCTTTTTGCATGATAATAAGTCCTCATGCGGCTTATATGATGGTCTAAATGGCCGTTTTCGATAAAGGCTGCAAGAGAATATTGTATGAAATTTGATACGCTGCAGGAGTAAAAGCCGAGCTTTTCATTAAAGCTTTTAAGCAGGCTCTCCGGAAGCACCATATAGCTTACACGCATGGTGGAAGAAAGACTCTTGTTGAAGGTGTTTATATAAATTACTCTTCCGGTCTTGTCTATGCTTCTGAGTGCAGGAAGTGGAAGTCCGCTCATTCTGAATTCGCTATCATAGTCATCCTCGATTATATAGCGGTCCTTTCCATCTATGGCCCACTTTAAGAGTTCCATTCTTCTTGTAATAGGCATGGTTATGCCTGTTGGAAAGTGGTGAGAGGGAGTGATATGAACGCAGTCAGCATTAGCTTTACGTAGCCCTGCCTCAGTCATTCCGTTTTTATCTATAGGTATATTTACATATTTAATACCGTAGCGCTCATATATTTTTGAGAGCTTTGAATAGCCTGGGTCTTCCATGGCATAGAGCTTATCAAAGCCTATGAGCTGAATGATAAGGCTATAGAGATATTCAGTTCCGGCACCGATTATTATCTGCTCTGGCACCGCGGTTATTCCTCTAAAGGCTTTTAGATAAGAGGCTATGGCTTCTCTTAGCTCGTAAACTCCGCCGGACGGTGAGTTGGTGAGTAGCTCTGTCTGTTTTTCTAGTAAAACGCTTCTTGAAATTTTTGCCCATGTGGTGAAAGGGAAGTTTTCAGGAGAGGTCTCATTACTGGAAAAATCCGCAAGGAGAGAGGATTTTGGAATATCTATGCCTTCTTCTTTTAAAGAATGTGGAGATTTTGAGTCTTTAGTATCTGAAGAATACTGAGATTGAGATACATCATTGTCTCTAGTATTTGAAGAAAATGATGATTCGCGGCCTTCAGATGCTGAAGAAGCACAAGAAAAGAATTCAGTAGGGGCATTGAAGGAAGATATGTCAGCAGCATAATATCCTTTTTTCTCGGCGGAATAGACAAAGCCCTCAGCTATCAGCTGTTCGTAGGAGTTTTCTACTGTTATTACGCTGATTCCAAGATTCTTAGCAAAGGCGCGCTTAGAGGGCAGCTTTTCATTCGGCTTTATTTTGCCTGAAATGATGTCTGCCTTAATGCATTTATATAGATGCTCGTATAAAGATACCTTTCCGATGTCCTCAAATGAATACGTAAGCATAAGTTACCTTCCTTCTGAACTATTTGCAAAAATAGTAAAATATGTGTTTTTTATATCGAAAATTAAATATTGAATAATAAAATCTTTTATGCTATAATTCTAACATGCATAATTTTTAAAGTCAATCCATGGGCTTATATGTAAATCTATTAAATGGAACAAGGAGAAATAGTAATGGACCTCGTTGAAGTCAGAAGCTTATTTAAAGAAACGGACAAATATGCCGGCAAAGAAGTTACAATAGGAGGATGGGTAAGATCAAATAGAGACTCTAAGAACTTTGGTTTTATAGTTGTTAATGATGGTTCCTTCTTCAAGCCAGTTCAGGTTGTATACGGTGCTGAGAAAATTGAGAACTTTGCCGAAATTGCAAAAATAAATATAGGATCAGCAGTTATTGTTAAGGGTATCCTTACTCTTACACCAGATGCAAAGCAGCCTTTCGAAATCCAGGCTGAGGAAATAAGCGTTGAAGGACCTAGCACTCCGGATTATCCTCTTCAGAAGAAGAAGCATTCTCTTGAGTATCTTCGTACAATTCCTCATCTTCGTGCAAGAACAAATACATTTGAAGCTGTATTCCGTGTACGTTCACTTGCAGCTTATGCTATTCATAAGTTCTTCCAGGAAAGAAATTTCGTATATGTTCATACACCAATAATCACAGCTAGTGATGCAGAGGGTGCTGGAGAAATGTTCAGAGTTACATCCTTTGATTTAAATAACATTCCAAGAAATGAAGACGGCAGCGTTGATGATTCTCAGGATTTCTTCGGAAAGGCTACTAATCTTACAGTTTCAGGTCAGCTCTACGGTGAGACTTTTGCTCAGGCCTTCAAGAATATTTATACCTTTGGACCAACCTTCCGTGCAGAGAATTCAAACACTACAAGACATGCAGCAGAGTTCTGGATGATCGAGCCGGAAATCTCATTTGCAGATCTTGAGGATGATATGGAGCTTGCAGAGGATATGATCAAGTACATTATTAAGTATGTTCTTGAAAATGCACCAGAGGAAATGGAATTCTTCAATAGCTTCATCGATAAGGGTCTTCTTGAGAGATTAAATCATGTTGCTAATTCAGACTTTGGCAGAGTTACTTATACCGAGGCTATTGATATTCTTTCAAAGCACAATGATAAGTTCGATTATAAGGTATACTGGGGCTGTGATCTTCAGACAGAGCATGAAAGATACCTTACAGAGGAAATTTACAAGCGTCCTGTTTTCGTAACAGATTATCCAAAGGAAATCAAGGCTTTCTACATGAAGCTTAATCCAGATGGAAAGACAGTTGCAGCTATGGATTGCCTTGTTCCGGGAATCGGCGAAATCATTGGTGGCAGCCAGAGAGAAGACGATCTAGACAAGCTTACAAAGCGTATGGAAGAGCTTAATATGGATATGAGCCAGTATGATTATTACTTGGATCTTCGTAAGTATGGTTCTTCAAGACATGCAGGTTTCGGTCTTGGTTTTGAAAGATGCGTAATGTACCTTACAGGTATCGGAAATATCCGTGATGTAGAGCTTTTCCCACGTACTGTAGGTAACTGCACAATTTAATTATTATAACAATTAAACGGTGTTTCAAAGAAAGGAGTGATGTATATGGTAAGATGGGCGGTGTTTTGGTTAATACTGTTTGTTGTACTTGCAGGTTTTGAATTTGCAACTGTTGCTCTTACATCTATTTGGTTCGCCTGTGGAGCTTTGCTTGCATTCTTACTTGCGCTTGCAAATGTTCCGTTGCCATTCCAGTGGACGGCCTTCATAGCATTGTCATTGGTTCTTTTATTCTTCACAAGACCTATTGCTGTAAAGCATTTCAATACGAAGCGCACGGCTACGAATATAGATGCTATGGTCGGAAGACTTGCAAAGGTTACAAAGGATATCAATAATATTGATGAAACTGGTTCAGCTCTTCTTGGCGGGCAGCCATGGACAGCACGTTCTCTTCATGATGACGAGGTAATCAAGGCAGGCACTGAGGTGACTGTTATGAAAATAGAGGGTGCTAAACTCATTGTTAAGCCTGTTGAAGGAGCAACTAGTGCAAAATAATTAAAAAAATAATTCTGGCAAGGCCAGGGAAAAGGGGTAATTTATGGGTCCGTTAGGATGGTTGTTAGTAATTCTAGGAATAGTAGTTCTTTTAATTATTGCTTCATGTATTAAGATTGTTCCACAGGCATGGGCATTCATCATCGAGCGTTTTGGTGGTTATCAGGATACTTGGACAGTTGGTCTTCACTTTAAGCTTCCTTTTATTGATAAGGTTGCAAGAAAAGTAGACCTTAAGGAACAGCTTGAGGATTTCCCTCCTCAGCCGGTTATCACAAAGGATAACGTTACAATGAGAATCGATACTGTAGTCTTCTTCCAGATTACAGACCCTAAGCTTTATACATACGGTGTTGAGCGTCCTATCATGGCTCTTGAGAACCTTTCAGCTACAAACCTCCGTAACATCATCGGTGAACTTGAACTCGATGAAACTCTTACATCAAGAGAAGTTATCAATGCAAAAATGAGAGAAAATCTTGACATTGCAACAGACCCTTGGGGAATCAAGGTTAATAGAGTAGAGGTTAAGAATATCATCCCTCCAGCAGCTATTCAGGAAGCCATGGAGAAGCAGATGAAGGCAGAACGTGAAAAGCGTGAAGCTATCATCCGTGCAGAAGGTGAAAAGAAGTCAGCTATTCTTGTTGCAGAAGGTAAGAAGGCATCAGCAATCCTTGAAGCAGAGGCTGAAAAGGAATCTCAGATTCTTCGTGCTGAAGCTAAGAAGGAGACTGAAATCCGTGAGGCTGAAGGTAGAGCTCAGGCTATCAGAGCTATCCAGACAGCTAAGGCAGAGTCATTCAGACTCCTCAATGAATCAGCTCCTAATGATGCGGTTCTAAAGCTCCGCAGCCTTGAAGCTTTCGAAAAGGCTTCAGACGGCAGATCTACAAAGATCATCATCCCATCTCAGATCCAGGGTATCGCTGGTCTTGCAGAGGGTGTTATCGAGACTGTTAAGAACGAGCCAAAGGCAGGAAATAATCAGTAATTAGGGGTCTGAATAAATCAGAAACCAAGCTAAGAATTATAACAAAATATCCGGGTCGAAAGACCTGGATATTTTTTATTGTTTTTTGAAAATTAGAAAATTTTTACGATAGAAGAAAAATAATTATCAAATAAATATTTGGATAATGGTTGAAAAATCAAAACTTTTTAGTTATAATGTTGAATTGTAACCATGGGGGATATGTGCACCTATGGTGGTGATTATTACTTTGAACAACTGTTTTGCTATTTATTATACTCACTAATACCCACGGGCAAGTCCGTGGGGTTGCAGTAGCGATACCGTAACCCTTGGTGAGTAGCCTAAGTTCTTTGAGAACTACGTTAAGAGAGAATACATAGTTACCTACGGATGTAGTACCAAGTCTGTAGCTCTAAGGTAAGTGATTAAACAGTTCTGAGGTATAGGGACAGTGTTGCTTACATAAAACCTCTTATTAACATTGGCGATGGTACACCAACCGCTCTTCGGAGCGAGTAATTTTAGAGGCGGTTCCTCCCACAGGTAAGCCTGTGGGTTTCCCCGCCGATAATTTTATGACATATTTATTCAGTAAGTAGCATGGTGAACTACTCACCGCCTAAAGGCAGTGGGCTTTTGTTAAATGGTTCGCCAAACTGAGACAGAAGAAATATTTGAAAGGGGAAATCGAAATGGAAAATCCAAAGAATATCAGTTTAAAGGGTAGAAGCTTCCTTACACTTAAAGACTTCACAGCAGATGAAATTCAGTACTTGCTTGATCTTGCAGCAGATTTAAAGGCAAAGAAGAAGCAGGGAATTACAGGTAATTCACTTAAGGGAAAGAACATTGCCCTTATTTTTGAAAAGCCATCTACTCGTACTCGCAGTTCTTTCACAGTAGGTGCAATAGATGAAGGTGGTCATCCTGAATATCTTGGAAGAGATGACATTCAGTTAGGACACAAGGAAACTGTTGAAGATACAGCAAGAGTTCTTGGTAGAATTTTTGATGGAATTGAGTTCCGTGGATTTAAACAGGAGACAGTAGAAAAGCTTGCAAAGTATTCAGGTGTTCCAGTCTGGAATGGTCTTACAGATGATTATCATCCAACTCAGATTCTTGCAGACTTCCTTACAATAATGGAACAGTTCGGTCATTTAAAGGGCATTAAGCTTGTTTTTGTCGGTGACGGCAGAAATAATATGGCTAATTCTCTTATGATCGGTTCTGCTAAGATGGGTCTTGATTTCTGTATTCTTGCACCAAAGGAGCTTTGGCCGGGTGAAGAGCTTGTAAATCTTTGCAATGAATATGCAAAGGAGTCAGGAGCTAAGATTACAGTTTCAGATGATTTAGATGTAGTTAAGGGTGCTGATGTTATTTATACTGACGTTTGGGCATCTATGGGTGAAGAGGAAAAGGCTGCTGAGCGTATCAAGCTTTTAACTCCATATCAGGTAAATTCAGCACTTATGGCACGTACAGGCAAGGATTCAACCATTTTCATGCATTGTCTCCCTGCAGTTAGGGAACACGAGGTTACAACTGAGATCATGGACAAGTTCTCAGATGTAGTTTTTGATGAAGCAGAGAATCGTATGCATACAATAAAGGCGGTAATGGTTGCAACTCTTGGAAATATTTAAAGGAGTTTGTAATGAATATATTAGTTTTTATAATAATAGTGTTGGCCATTGCGAATAAAGGAAAAAAGCATAGGCAAGAGCGTATCGGCTGGACAGTTACTGATGAAGACAGACGCTATGACAGAGAGAGGGCTGACCGCTCTGTAGATCAAATGAATAACGGCGAATATGGTGGCTGGTATTCTTTTGATGAGGCGAGTCAGGGAAATAATCAGAGAGAGAGCCAGGATTTTGCAGGAAATAATCAGGGCGGATACCAGGATTATGCAGGAAATAATCAGGGCGGATACCAGGATTATCAGGAATTTGATGGTAATAATCAGGGCGGATACCAGGATTATCAGGAATTTGATGGAAATAATCAGGGCGATTATCAGGAATATCGCGGCAATAACCAGGGTGGATATGAGGATTATAACCAGGGAGGCTTCCAGGATTTTCAGGGAAATAATCAGGGAGATTATAGAGATTATCAGGGAAATCCTCAGAGAGATTATAGAGATTATCAGCAAAACCCACAGGGAAATTCTCAAAGAGGATATAGAGAGTATCAGGGAAATGACCAGAGAGGTTATAGCAATTTTCAGAGAAATACCCAGAGAGGCTATAGAGAATATCCTAGAGAAGATGCAGGAAATTATAATAGACAGGCTAATTATAATGGAAATCAGAGCTATGAGCTAAGAGTCCCAGAGCCTCAGAGAGTAAGTGCATTTTTCTCAAATAACTATGTTAATTATCCTGCTAATCAGAGAATCAAGGGTGCTTCTGTTTCAAGTACCTTTGGTGATGTAAAACTTGATATTAGCAGAGCTATTTTAATGAAGAATACTGAAATCTATGTATCATCAGTTTTTGGTAATGCACAGATTATCGTGCCAAAGGGCGTAAATGTTGAGCTTAAGGGAATTCCTGTTTTTGGTTCATTTACAGAAGAGCATCCAGGAGAAGTAAATCCATATGCACCAACAGTCAGAGTAAATGGCTCATGTCTTTTTGGAAATATCTCCATTAAGAAGGTATAAGGTTATAGATAATTTGGAAATATCTCCATTAAGAAAGTATAAGGTTATAGATAATAAGTAAAAATTGTAAGTGCCGAAAGCTGCTTTCGGCACTTAATTGTGGTTTATAGAGAATTAGAGGTAAAATGATATGATTGAAAAGAATGGTGAAAATGTTGTGCTCTGCGGAGCAAATAAAAGGGCTAAGAAATATTATCTGAATCCTTTGTTTGACAGACTTCCGGATTCAGTAAAGAGAGAGCTGCATATTATGTGCGCTTTGTTTGTTGAGGATGTTGGAGGAATCATGACTCTTGAATTTGAGCCGGATGGAGAGCTTGTTTTTAAGACTGAGTGCGAAGAGGATGATTTTGAATTTGATGAGATAGGAGCAGGGCAGAAAGTAAAGAAGCTCCGCTATGATAAGCAGGAGCTCCTTGAAGAAATTTCACTTTATTATAAAGTCGTAATTCTTAAGCAGAATATTAAACTTGATTAAGCATTTCTTTCTGCAATGGCCCAAAGGCCCTTCATTGTAAGGTCTGGGTCGTATTTGTAGATAAGTTCTGTGTTTGAGCAGATAAGTCTGCCAAGGCCACCAGTTGCTACTGCGCGAAGATCTGGGATTTTACTTTCTTCACGTACCTTTTTAATGATATATTCAGTCTGGCCGATATAACCATAAACAAGGCCTGCCTGCATACTTGTAACGGTATCCTTTGCGAGTATGGAGTCGGGCTTTTTGATTTCGATTTCAGGAAGCTTTGCAGTTTCGTTCCAAAGAGCATTTGCGCAGATCTTAAGTCCTGGGCTTGTGATTCCTGCAGCAAAAGAACCATCTTTAAGAACAAGGTCGTAGGTGGTAGCTGTACCAAAGTCGATGACAAGTACAGGGCCGCCGAATTCAGCCATGGCACCTGCAGCATCTACTATTCTGTCAGCGCCGATCTGCTGAGGGTTAGGTGTAATTACCTTGATGCCTGTCTTAAGGCCTGTTCCAATGATCATTGGAGTAATGCCGAGATATTTGATGAGTGCGCTGTTGATTGAGTACATTACGCCAGGAACAACGCTTGTAATGATTGCATTTTCAACATCCTTTATGTCGATCTTGTAGAAATTCATGAAATCAATTATTTTGATTCCATATTCATCAGAGGTTGAAATGTTCTTTGTAATGAATCTGAACTGAGAATGTACCTCGCCGTTTTTCATGAAGGCGAAGGTGATGTTTGTATTTCCAATATCTACTGCTAAAAGCATATTTAAGCTCCTTTCTTTGATTAGATCTGGGCCATTTTATATTTCTTCTGCCCCCAGTCTGGTGAACCATTTAACAAAAGCCAACTGCCTTTAGGCGGTGGGTAGTTCACTAGTGCAGTCAGCCGAAAAAAATAGCATAAATTAGGCTATGTCTGTCTGCTGAGGCAAGCTTATTATAGCATATATATTTAAAATAGCAAATAGAAAAGTGGTGAATATCTTAAAATTATAAGCTGGAAAATCAGGATAATACGTAGATAAAAATGTGGACAAAACCACTGAATTTATATAATTTAGTGGATAATTTAAATGGGTATAGTAAGAAGTAGTAAGTGGATTAATTAAGCGGGTAAAGTAAGAAGATAAAGTAAATGAATATAGTAATATTTCGGAGGAATAAATGAGTTTTAAAATCGGAAATGTAGAGATGAAGGGACCACTTGTACTTGGACCTATGGCAGGGGTTACCGATAGATCTTATAGGGTGATATGTGCTGAGCACGGTGCGGATCTGGTTTATACCGAGATGATCAGTGCAAAGGCCATTACCATGAAAAATAGAAATACCTATGCGATGATTCAGATAGAAGAGTCGGAGAGGCCGGCAGCACTTCAGATATTTGGCTCTGAGCCTGATGTTATGGCAGAGGCAGTGCAGATTATTCAGGAAAAGAGCAATTATGATATTCTTGATGTGAATATGGGCTGCCCTGTTCCTAAGGTAGTTAATAATCATGAGGGAAGCAGCCTTATGACTGATCCTGAGCTTGCAGGTAAAATTATAGAGGCCCTGGTCAGGGTATCTGATAGGCCTGTTACAGCTAAGATAAGGGCTGGCTTTGATGCAGATCACATAAATGCAGTAGAGTTTGCTAAAAGGCTCGAGCAGGCAGGTGTGTCAGCGATAGCTGTACACGGAAGGACAAGAGAGCAGTTCTATGCTGGAAAGGCTGATTGGGGCATCATTAAGAAGGTTAAGGATGTTGTAAAGGTTCCTGTTATAGGAAACGGTGACGTGAAGGAATTTACCGATGTTAAAAAGATGATGGATGAAACTGGCTGTGATGCAGTAATGATTGCAAGGGCAGTCAGAGGAAATCCATGGTTCTTTGAAAATGCTAAAAGAGTATTAAATGGAGAGGCAGTACTAGGAAATGGAAAGCCGGAAATAGTGGGGCTTTGCGAAATGATAAGGCATCATGCGCTTAAGCTTTCTGAAGAAAAGGGCGAGCGTACTGCAATGTGTGAAATGAGAAAGCATATCGCCTGGTACACACACGGCTATAAAAATTCCGCCGCTTTCAGAGACAGAACGACAAAAATAACTAATTTTAAAGACCTTGATGAGATAATCACAGAAATAATTAATGCTGAAATTGATTAAATTTATGCAATGGTGTTTTTATTCTTGCGTTTAGAGGTTAAAATTACCTTATTAAAAGTGTTCAAAATTATTAGAATGTAAGCGGAATGTAAGAAAATTTTGTGCAAATATAACAAAATTCAATTTTTGGCAAAAAAGTGGTTGACTTTATCGGGTTACGAGTTTATTATATTTTTTATGTGAAAAAGACAAATGTACGCGACAGACGTACACGGACTTTAAATAAAAGAATACTATAAAGAAATGTGAAGGAGATAGGTTATGGCAGAGAAGTTAAAGGTTGGTATTTTAGGTGCAACAGGTATGGTTGGACAGAGATTCATCTCATTACTTGACAATCACCCATGGTTCGAGGTTACTGTTCTTGCAGCAAGTGCTAGAAGTGCTGGAAAGACATATGCAGAGGCTGTTGGTGAGGGATGGAAGATCGAAAATCCTATGCCTGAGGCTGTTAAGAATATTGTAGTAAAGAATGTAGCAGATGTTAAGGATGTTGTTAAGGATGTTGATTTCGTATTTTCAGCAGTTAACATGTCTAAGGATGAAATCAAGGCTATCGAAGAAGAGTATGCTAAGACAGAGACTCCAGTAGTTTCAAACAACAGCGCTCATCGTTGGACTAAGGATGTTCCTATGATCGTTCCTGAAATCAATCCAGAGCATCTTTCAATCATTGAAGAGCAGAAGAAGAGACTTGGCACAAAGAAGGGCTTCATCGTAGTTAAGCCTAACTGCTCAATCCAGAGCTATGCTCCAGAGCTTACAGCTCTTCTTGAGTTCGAGCCTACTGAGGTTGTTGCTACAACATACCAGGCTATTTCAGGTGCTGGTAAGACATTTAAGGATTGGCCAGAGATCCTTGACAACGTTATCCCATATATCGGCGGCGAAGAAGAGAAGTCAGAGCAGGAGCCTCTTAGAATCTGGGGACATGTTGAGAACGGTGAAATCGTTAAGGCTGAGCTTCCAGTAATCACAACACAGTGCCTTAGAGTTCCAGTTTCAAACGGACATACAGCAGCTGTATTCGTAAACTTCAAGAAGAAGCCAACTAAGGAGCAGATCCTTGAGAAGTGGGCTAACTTCAAAGGACTTCCACAGGAGCTTGAGCTTCCAAGTGCTCCAGAGCATTTCATCACATATTTCGAAGAGGATGATCGTCCACAGCCAAAGCTTGACAGAGATAGCGAGAAGGGTATGGGTGTATTCGCAGGTCGTCTTCGTGAGGATTCACTCTTTGATTGGAAGTTCGTTGGTATGAGCCACAATACAAAGCGTGGTGCTGCTGGCGGAGCTGTTCTTACAGCAGAGCTTCTTTACAAGAAGGGTTATATCACAAAGAAGTAATTTATAATTACTTATTAAGCGCTTTTTTATGAAATGCAGCTTAAATTGAATAATATATAGATTTGCTACTAAACCAGCTTCTATGAGTCAGATGATAATCGGGCCGTAGAAGCTGTTTTTGTTTACAAAATTACAAAATCTTGCTAGAATACATTTTGGACATAGCGCAGCTTATTAATTGGCGACTTACTAAATAGTCGGTTAATATTTAGGGTGAACTACCCACCGCCTAAAGGCAGTGGGCTTCCGTTAAATGGTTCACCAGACTGAGGCAGAAGAAATTCTGCCTACGATATTTAGGTTATGACACCTTTGGTTGACGCACCAGACCATTGCTCTGTCGTATAACTTTAAGTCGGGTCGGAGTAAGTACAGCCCAGTGAGTTATATGTAAAAAGCCTTTATATCATTGTCGAGGTGATGTCGGATTCCTTATATGGTAACAGTATAAGGATACGCACAACCGTACATTGTACGGCAGTATGACAAGGCGGGCGAAACCCCATCACCTAAAGGTAATTGGTTTTCGCCCCTGAGTCATTTATAAAATAAGTTGATAATGACGGAAATAAAAGAAATCCGGGAAGGAGAAGGTATGTTTGAAATAGAGCTTAGCAAAATGGATCCTAAAAAGAATGCAGATAGCGGACAGGTTTTCAGGTGGCTGAAAACTGATGAGGGCTATTTTTTTATGACCAAGAATCAGGCAGCACTTGCTGTTACTGATGGAGATAAAGCTGTAATATATACAGAAAATGAGCAGGATGAGCTTATAATAAAGAATTATTTAGATCTTGATACTGATTATGATAAGGTAAGAAATAGCATTGATAAGGAGGATGAATACCTTGTTAAGGCTGAGGAATATAGCAGAGGAATAAGGGTTTTAAGGCAGGATCCATGGGAAACTGCTGTCAGCTATATCATAAGTCAGAATAATAATATTCCAAGGATTAAGAACTCTGTTGCGGCTCTGTGTAAGGATTTTGGAAAAAAAAGAAGCTTTGAGGTAATTTTAAAGGATGGGAGAGCTGTGAAATATGAGTGGAATGAGTTTCCTGGTGCGGCGCAGCTTAAGGGTGCTGATTTTACAAAGTATGGACTAGGTTACAGGGCTCCTTATATGGAAAGATTTGTTGAGTATGCGCTAGAGGGTAAATTTGAGCAGGATTATTTAAATAAGCTCTTTTCGGGAAGGTCCTCGGAGGTGCCTGTTTATGAAAAGGCAAGAGAGGATCTCATAAAGATTTATGGAATAGGAAAAAAGGTAGCAGACTGCATATGCTTATACGGGCTTCATATGGTGTATGCTTTTCCTGTTGATACCTGGATAAAGAAAATACAGGAAAAGCACTATTTAAGCGCTTTTCCTGTGGAGAAATATCCAGACTGCGCAGGTATTCTTCAGCAGTATATGTTCTATTATGAGAGAAGTGAAGCGTCTCAAAAATGAAAAAGTGAGAATTTAAGAGCATTTTAAAGAATAAAAGAGAATATGAGAGTAAATAAGAGCATGATATTAGTGCTCAAACTTGCATATTTTCGAAAAAATGGTATTATAGTCCTTGCAAGTTAATTAGCACTCTTAATTAATGAGTGCTAATAATTTAATTAGAAAAAGAGAGAAACTAGTAAATTAACTATTTAAGGAGGAAATAAAAATGAAGTTAGTTCCATTAGATGACAGAGTAGTATTAAAGCAGACAGAGGCTGAGGAGAAGACACAGTCAGGTATCATCCTTACAGGCAGCGCTAAGGAAAAGCCAGTAACAGCAGAGGTTATTGCAGTAGGCCCAGGCGGAGTTGTTGATGGCAAGGAAATCAAGATGCAGCTTAAGGTAGGAGATAAGGTTATCTACCAGAAGTATGCAGGCACAGAGGTTAAGCTTGATGGTCAGGAATATGTTATCGTTAAGCAGGGCGATGTAGTTGCTAAGGTTGAATAATTATTGCTTTTATCATATATTAAATAATTCGGAGGTAATTTTAAAATGGCAAAGGAAATTAAGAACGGAGCAGAGGCTAGAGCAGCTCTTAAGGCAGGCGTTGATAAGCTTGCAGATACAGTAAAGGTTACACTTGGACCTAAGGGAAGAAACGTAGTACTTGATAAGTCATATGGCACACCACTCATCACAAATGATGGTGTTTCAATCGCAAAGGAAATCGAGCTTCCAGATGCATTCGAGAATATGGGTGCTCAGCTCGTTAGAGAAGTTGCTACAAAGACAAATGATGTAGCAGGTGATGGTACAACAACAGCTACAGTTCTTGCACAGGCAATGGTTAGTGATGGAATGAAGAACCTTGCAGCAGGTGCAAACCCAATCATTCTCCGTAAGGGAATGCAGAAGGCTACAGATGCAGCAGTTGCAGCTATCAAGAAGATGTCAAAGCAGGTTTCAGGCAAGGAACAGATCGCTAAGACAGCTACTATTTCTTCAGGTGATGAGGAAATCGGAAATCTTGTTGCAGATGCAATGGAAAAGGTTACAAAGGACGGTGTAATCACAATCGAAGAGTCAAAGACAATGCTTACTGAGCTTTCACTTGTTGAAGGTATGCAGTTCGATCGTGGATATGTATCAGCTTACATGTGCACAGATATGGATAAGATGGAAGCAAATCTTGACAATCCATACGTTCTTATCACAGATAAGAAGATTTCAAATATCCAGGATATCCTTCCTGTTCTTGAAGCTATCGTTAAGAGCGGTGAGAAGCTTCTTATTATCGCTGAGGATGTTGAAGGTGAGGCTCTTACAACACTTATCGTTAATAAGCTTCGTGGTACTTTCAATGTAGTAGCAGTTAAGGCACCAGGTTATGGTGACAGACGTAAGGAAATGCTTCAGGATATCGCTATTCTTACAGGCGGAAAGGTTATTTCTTCAGATCTTGGCCTTGAGCTTAAGGATACAACTCTTGAGGATCTTGGACGTGCTGGTTCAGTTAAGGTTACTAAAGACAATACAACTATCGTTGATGGTGAAGGTAATCCACAGGAAATCAGAGATCGTGAAGAGCAGATCCGTGCTCAGATTGAAAAGACAACATCAGATTTTGATAAGGAAAAGCTTCAGGAGCGTCTTGCAAAGCTTGCAGGCGGCGTAGCTGTTATCAAGGTTGGTGCTGCAACAGAGACAGAGATGAAGGAAAAGAAGCTCCGTGTTGAGGATGCTCTTAATGCTACAAAGGCAGCAGTTGAAGAGGGTATCGTTTCAGGTGGTGGATCAGCTTATATCCACATCCAGAATGATGTTAAGAAGGTTGCTGATAAGCTTTCAGGTGATGAGAAGACAGGTGCTTATATCATCGTTGAGGCTCTTGAGGCTCCTCTTTACACAATCGCTGAGAACGCTGGTCTTGAAGGCGCAGTTATCGTTAATAAGGTTAAGGAGAGCAAGGCAGGTATGGGTTACAATGCTCTTACAGACAAGTATGTAAACATGGTATCAGCTGGTATCATCGATCCTGCAAAGGTTACAAGAAGCGCTCTTCAGAACGCTACATCAGTTGCTTCAACATTCCTTACAACAGAAGCAGCAGTTGCTACAATTAAGGAGCCAGCTCCAGCAGCTCCAGCAGCAAATCCAGGAATGGGCATGATGTAATAAAAGTTTAATTAAATGATTTTAAATACCGCCGCTAATATTTGGAAAAGTATTAGCGGCGGTATTTTTCTTTAATTTGACATCACATAAATTTCATAAAAATGAAAGCTAAAGGTACTTGAAAAAGCATTTTATTTGTGTTAGAATGGTTGAAAACTCGCCAAAATCATAATGTTTGGCGATTGTAAGCGTTTTCTTGTAAATGCAGAAGGAGGAAAAGGTGGACGATAATAAAGATACAAAAGTTACCACTGAAGCAGTTACACAGCTAAAGAAAGAGGAGGCACCATCAAGCTTTGCTATAGGTGCAGGAAGCCTAATGCAGCAATCATACTGTGAGCATACAGTAATGCAGGCTCAGGGAGCTGGAAAGATGGCAATCAGATTTGCTCTTATTGCTGGAATATTACTTGCTATCTGGCCGGGTATGGCTTATTTAGGTACATTAACAATATTCGCGATCCTTATTTTTGGATTAGCTATTTATATTGTTTTTCCAAGACTTAATAGTGCTATTGAATATGTATTCTGCGATGGAAGTCTTGAATTTTCAAGAATTACCGGAGCAAAGGAAAGAAATTATATTGAGTCCCAGGATGGAGCTCAGGAAAGTCCTGTAGAAACTCTTATAAGCGGAGATTCACGTAAGGTCTTAAAGAAAATTGATTTTGATAATGTTGAGATCTGCGCACCAGCGCTTTCTCATTCACTTGATAGCTTCAAGAATAAGGATGGAGTAAAGACTTTTGATTATACTTCAAAGATCAAAGATAGTGGAAAGGTTTATTCTATTGCCTGCAAGAATGGCGGAAGCTATGAAATTATTAGCTTTGAGCCAAGCAAGACAATGCTTGAGCTTATGAAGAAGAAAGCTCCTAGAAAAGTTAGCGAGGTATAATTGTTTATTTTTATTTATTAAAAAGTTCAAAAAATCTCAATGAAAAAAGCGTTGACAATCGTTTATTCAAAGAGTATAATCCATTGATAAAAAACAAAATAAAATTTAAAAGAAAGAGGTAGAAAATGGCAACGATAATTGGTGAAGGCATTACATTTGATGACGTTCTTTTAGTTCCTCAGTACTCAGAGGTACTTCCTAATTCAGTAGATACAACTACTTATCTCACACGTGGCATTAAGCTCAACATTCCTCTTATGAGTGCAGGAATGGACACAGTTACAGAGTACAGAATGGCAATTTCAATGGCAAGACAGGGTGGTATTGGTGTTATCCACAAGAACATGTCTATTGAGAAGCAGGCAGAAGAGGTAGATAAGGTAAAGCGTTCAGAGAATGGTGTTATTACAGATCCTATTTATCTTGCTCCTGACAATACCTTAAATGATGCAGAAAATCTCATGGCAAAGTATCGCATTTCAGGTGTTCCTATCGTAGAAGGCCCAGAAAAGCATCTTGTAGGCATCATTACAAATAGAGATCTTAAGTTCGAGACAGATTATTCAAAGCCTATCAGCGCATCAATGACTTCTCAGAACCTTGTTACTGCTCATGAGGGCGTTACTCTTGATGAAGCAAAGTCAATTCTTGCTCATGCAAGAAAGGAAAAGCTTCCTATCGTTGATGATAATGGAAATCTTAAGGGTCTCATTACAATCAAGGATATCGAAAAGAAGATAAAGTATCCAAATGCAGCAACAGACTCAAAGGGCAGACTCCTTTGCGCAGCTGCTCTTGGTGTAAATGCAGCTATCGTTGAGCGTGCTCAGGCTCTTGTTGATGCTCATGTAGATGCAGTAGTTGTTGATTCAGCACATGGTCAGTCAGCAAATGTTATTAACTGCATCAAGATGCTCAAGAGCACTTTCCCAGATCTTCAGATCATTGCAGGAAATGTTGCTACAGCAGAAGGTACTGAGGCTCTTATCAAGGCCGGTGCAGACTGTGTTAAGGTTGGTATCGGACCTGGTTCTATTTGTACAACAAGAATCGTTGCTGGTATCGGTGTTCCACAGATTACAGCAGTTATGGATGCATATTCAGTAGCAAAGAAGTACGATGTTCCTATCATCGCTGATGGTGGAATTAAGTTCTCGGGTGATATTGTTAAGGCTATTGCAGCAGGCGGAAACGTTTGCATGCTTGGTTCTATGTTCGCTGGCTGTGAAGAAGCTCCTGGCGGAATCGAGCTTTTCCAGGGAAGAAAGTACAAGGTTTATCGTGGAATGGGTTCTATTGCAGCTATGGAAAATGGAAGCAAGGACAGATATTTCCAGGAAGGTGCAAAGAAGCTTGTTCCTGAAGGTGTAGAAGGAAGAGTAGCATATAAGGGCTTAGTTGAAGATACAATCTTCCAGCTTCTTGGTGGTCTTCATGCTGGTATGGGTTATTGCGGTTGTGCAACAATCAAGGCTCTTCAGGAGAATGCTAAGTTCGTAAAAATCACTTCAGCAGCTCTTCGTGAGTCACATCCTCATGATATCCACATTACAAAGGAAGCTCCTAACTACAGCGTTGACAACTAATTTTTAAAATAAAGGCCAGGTTTATTACCAGGCTGTAATAATTAAAATTTATAGACCGTTACAGGGGAAAAATGTAACGGTCTTTCTTGTTTTTTTTAATATTTTGTGGTATGATATATATATCTAACTATGGGTGCTTTTTTGTTGTAAACCTCAATAACAAAAATGATTCGTGAATGTAAAAAAATATTTCGGGAATGGAGGCTATGCATTAGTTATGGCAGATAATAGAACTAATAATTCTAATAATTCAAACTCAAAGACAGGAAGTTCTAAGGCGGGATCTGGAAGATATTCTGCAGAAGCATCTAAGCTCCTCAATAAATGGGGCGCAGCTTATGATAAAAATTCCAATAATGATCCTAATAATAAATCTAAAAATTCTGCTCCTTCTGCAAATAAGGCAGCAGGAAAGAATAAGAAGGTTCTTACTAAGGAGCAGTTCATTAGAAGAAAGAAAATCAAAAGGTTCCTTAAGAGAAATAAATTCAGGCTTTTGGCTTATGTGACTGGCCTTATTCTCATCTGTGCAATTATCGTTACGGTTGTGAGCAAGGTAAGCAGCAGAACTGCAAGTGCAAGCATCATAGATAAGGTAAATGAATATGATGTAAGCCTTAAGACAAATCTTGGAGTTGAGTCTTATTTACTCTCGCCAAGTGAAAATGCAAGGCCTTTAAATCCTCTTAAGCAGGTAAAGAGAATTGTTCTTCATTATACCTCGCAGTCAGGAAAGAGTGCCATTGATATCAGAAATCAGTATGAGGATTATGCTAATACAGGCAGTCTTACTCATGATAGCTGTCATTTCATCATCGGTCTTTCAGGTGAAATCATCCAGGCCATTCCTACTGATGAGTGCGCACTTGCTTCAGGTGTTGCAAATATCGATTCAATCTCGATTACAATGTGCAACGAGCTTCCTAGCGGAGAGCCGACGGATAGCACTTATTCTTCACTAGTAAGGCTTGTTACAGAACTCTGTAATCATTACAATCTTGGAATTCAAGATGTTGTAAGACATTACGACATTGATGGCAGCAGCGTTTGTCCAAGATATTTCGTAATCAATGATGTTCCATGGCAGATGTTCCTTCAGGACATTCAGAATGGACTTACATCAAACGAGAAGAATTAATTGAAAAGATTTAATTAAAAAGAGCTAATTGAAAAGAGTTAATTGAAAAGAGTTAATTGAAAAGTTTTAATTGAAATGCGTTAAATAATTAATAGGTTATAAGTGCCATGAGTGTCAAAAAAATATATTTTTTTGGCACTCATATCTTGTAAATGGAAAAAAGGGGAATTTTAGAAGTAATGATGGAAGACAGAGGAGCTTTAAGTATCAGAGAATTTTTAAAGAAGCATCGTTTAGTTGCCGATGGAGCAATGGGTACCTATTATTCAACTCTTAAGAGAGAAGGAAATCTTCTTTCAGAGCTAGATAATGATAAGGATCCTGAAATTATAAAGACAATTCATAAAAATTACATCGAGGCCGGCGCAAATCTTATAAGGATAAATACCTTTGCCTGCTATCCTGATGTTTTAGGTGTTGACGAGGCAGAAAGCGCAAAGCTGTGCAGAAATGCGGTAAAGATAGCTAAGCAGGCCGTAATCGAGGCTAAAAATAATGCAGAACTTTTAGGAAAGGAAGAGTCTCCTTTAGAGGTTGAAAGAAAAGAAGTATTTATAGCAGGTGATATCGGTCCTTGCTCTGTTTCAAATGAAAATGCAGAAAGAGATTATAAGGCAAATATTGACATTTTTATAGAAGAAAAGCTTCCAGTTATAATCTTTGAGACCTTTACCGAGGAAAAGGAGGTCTTAAGCCTTGCAGAATATGTAAAGGAAAAATCTCCAGAGACCTTTGTAATAGCAAGCTTTTGCATTAATGGAAATGGTACGACGGGTAGAGGTATTTCCCTTGAGCAGATAGTACATCACTGCCTTGAGAGCAAGAGCATTGATGCTTTTGGCTTTAACTGCGGAATCGGTTCCTCTAATATGTACAAAGTGCTTTTATCAGCTAATATAAAGAGCTTTAATAAGTATTTCTATGTAAGTCCTAATGCGGGCTATCCGGAGTTTTTAAATAGCAGAATGGTATTCATTAATAATACCTCCTACTATATCGACTATATGAAGCAGATAGCTTCTCTTGGGGCTTCCATCATAGGTTCGTGCTGTGGTACAACTCCTGAATATACAAGGAAAATCAGCGAGTTCGTAAGAGAGCTTCCTCCGGTTGAATTAGCTGGTGAATATAAGGAAAAGCTTGAGGTTTCAGAAATCCTTTATGCATCTAATGAGTTTGATAGAAAGCTCTGCGCTAATAAGAGAGTAATCGTTGTAGAGCTTGATCCTCCTTATTATCAGGATGATGAAAAGATGATAAGCAGGGCAAAGGAGCTCATGGGATATGACATTGACATGATCGATATTGCTGATTCTCCGCAGGGAAAGAGCAGAGTGGATTCAGTGCTTATGTCTGTTAAGCTGCAGAACATGACTTCAATTCCTTGCATGCCGCACATTACCTGCAGAGACAGGAACATGATAAGTGTGCGTTCTACAATGCTTGGAGCCTATGTAAATAATATCCGAAACATGCTCATTGTTACAGGAGACCCTATTCCTGCAGATATAAGAAGCAGTGCGACGGGCGTATTTGATTATAATTCTGAGAAAATGATGCAGTTCCTTAATGAAATGAACAGGGCTTATTTCTCAGCTGATCCTATTGTATTTGGTGGTGCAATAAATCAGGGAAGACCTAATGTGGATTACGAAATAAAGAGAATTAAGAAGAAGATGGAGGCCGGTGCGAGATATTTCATGACTCAGCCTGTATATTCTGATAGGGACATTGAGGTCTTAGATAGAATGAAGAAGGAGACAGGAGCAAAGATACTTTGCGGAATCATGCCGCTTATCAGCTACAAGAATGCTTTCTTTGTTAAAAATGAAATTGCTGGAATTGTTGTTCCAGATGAGGTGCTTGCCATGTATTCTCCTGACATGAACCGTGAAGAGGGAGAAGAAGCGGGCAGACAGATAAGTAAGGAAGTAATTAAGAAGGCAGAGCCGGTGGTAGATGGCTTCTACTTCATGCTTCCTTTCAATAGAATTAATCTTCTTGATGGCTTAGTTGATAAGAAGAAAGGAATGGAGCTGTGAATAGAGAAGAATTTAGGAGAATGACTCAGGAGAGAGTTTTATTTTTGGATGGTGCAACCGGCAGTAACCTTCAGATGAAGGGCATGCCGGCAGGAGTCTGTCCTGAGCTTTGGATTGAAAAGCACGAAGATATACTTATAGACCTTCAGAGAGAGTTTATAAAGAACGGTACTGATATTGTGTATGCGCCTACCTTTACAGGAAATAGAATAAAGCTTGAGGAATATGGCATTGCTGATAGGCTTGTAGACCTTAATGTAAAGCTTGTCGGTCTTTCCAAAAAGGCCATTGAGCTTGAAGGAAAAGAAGGGAAGGTCTTCATTGCAGGTGATATTACTATGACAGGCAGACAGCTCGCACCTGTTGGCACCATGGATTTTGAAGAGCTTATTGATGTTTATAAGGAGCAGGTAAAGGTTCTTGCAGAGGCAGGTGTTGACCTTATTGTGGTTGAGACCATGATGAGCCTTCAGGAGTGCCGCGCGGCAGTTATTGCTGTTAAGGAGGTAAGCGACCTTCCTGTTATGGTTACTCTTACCTATGCAGAGGATGGAAGAACCTTATTTGGTACTGATCCTGAAACTGCTACTGTTGTTTTAGCTGCTATGGGGGTTGATGCAGTTGGTCTCAATTGTTCAACCGGTCCTGATAAGATGGGCGAGCTTGTTCAGAAAATGCTCGATGTGACTGATATTCCTATAATTGTTAAGCCTAATGCAGGTCTTCCAAAGATGGTAAATGGTGAAACTGTCTATGACATGGGACCTGAAGAATTTGCTGCTGAAACTGCAAAGCTTGTTGAAATGGGCGCTGGTATCTGCGGCGGATGCTGCGGAACAACCCCGGAGCATATAAAGAAGCTTATTGATACAGTAAGGGAAAAGGATATCAAGGTAAGAGATAAGGTAAAAAACAGAAAGACTCTTGGAGCCACGACGGTAAGAGCCGTTACGACAGAGCATAGAACGGTTTATATAAATGATAATGATCCTTTAATGGTAATCGGTGAGAGAATTAATCCGACAGGAAAGAAGGCTCTGCAGGCAGAGCTCAGAGAAGGAAAGCTTGATATGGTGCTTGATTTTGCTGAGCAGCAGGAGAAGGATGGTGCAGCCCTTCTTGATATCAATGTCGGAATGAATGGCATTGATGAAAAGCAGATGATGCTAAAAGTTACTGAGAGCGTTCTTACAGTATCAGATCTTCCTCTATGTATTGATTCAAGCTATACCGATATCATTGAGGCGGCTCTTAGAAGATATCCTGGCAGAGCGCTCATCAATTCAATTTCGCTTGAAAAGGGAAAGGCTGAAAGACTGCTTCCGGTTGCTAAAAAGTACGGAGCAATGTTCATATTGCTTCCTGTTGGTGCAGAGGGACTTCCTAAGGATCTTGCAGAGAAAAAGAGCATAATAGATACCATTTATAACATGGCTCTTGAAAATTCTCTTACAGCTAGTGACATTGTTGTTGACGGACTTGTTGGTACAATCGGTGCAAATAGCAGGGCGGCTCTTGAGGTAATTGAGACCATAAATTATTGCCAGGAGAAGAAGCTTGCTACCATGTGCGGCTTATCTAATATTTCCTTTGGTCTTCCTGAAAGACAGTTCATCAACTTTACCTTCCTTGCCATTGCAAGGGCTGCCGGACTTAACATGGCCATAGCTAATCCTTCTCAGGATCTTCTTATGAATACTGCGGCAGCAGCAGACCTTCTTCTTAATAAGAATGAGGCTGATATAAGATACATTGAAAGAGCCCAGGAGCATCCATTAAATAGCATTGCTATTGGCGCGGCTCCTGGCGCTAATGCAGCTTCCGGAGCTAAAGAGGCCTCTGGTAGTGCAGAAAAGAGTGATGCAGATGATAATGGCTCGGAGGTTTTTAAGGCTGTTTTAAAGGGAAATAAGCGTACCATCTGCGATCTTGTTCAAAAGGAAATTGACGGGGGAGTTTCTCCTCAGGATATTTTAAATAAAGAGCTGATTCCTGCAATTAATGATGTAGGTGATAAGTTCAATAAGAAGAAATATTTCCTTCCTCAGCTCATAGCTTCTGCTGAGGCCATGAAGGTAGGAATTAATTACATCAATCCTATGCTTAAGCAGGGTGAAAATACCGAGAAAAAGGGTGTTGTCGTTATCGCAACAGTTGAGGGCGACATTCATGACATAGGAAAGAATCTTGTAAGTCTCATGCTTGAAAATTACGGGTTCGAGGTGCATGATCTTGGCAAGGATGTAAAGTGTTCGGATATAATCGCCGCTGCTAAGGAATTTGATGCGGATATAATTGGTCTGTCTGCTCTTATGACTACTACCATGCAGAAAATGAAGGATGTAGTAAAGGCTAGAAATGACGAGAAACTCAAGGCGAAAATTATGATAGGCGGGGCAGTTATTACTCAGAATTATTGTGATGAAATAGGCGCTGATGGCTATTCTAAAGATGCTCAGGCAGCAGTTACGGTTGCAGAGGAGCTGATAAAAAAATAACTGTCAAAAGATAATAAAAACCATTTTATTTTAAATGGCTTTGTGTTAACATAGCTTTATAAGTGATTAAGGGGTTTTATGCTTTTTTAGAGTGCAAAAAGGTGCCTTGACATTTTAAATCATAATCATATTTTAGGAGGAGAAATATGCATTCCACTGTTCTTTTTAACGATGGATGGAATTTCTCAAAGCAGCCTCTTGGCAAGAGCTTTGAAGAAATGCAGAAAAATGTATCGGAGTTTTCACCTGTAGAAATACCGCACGACTGGCTCATTTACAATACAAATGATCTTTATGAGACTTCAGTTGGCTGGTACCGTAAAAATTTTACAGTAAAGCTTAATGAGGGCGAAAAGATCTTAATTGCCTTCGATGGTGTTTATATGGATTCTACACTGTTTGTTAATGGGAAGCAGGCAGGAGAGTGGAAGTACGGTTATTCACAGTTCAGATTTGATATTACAGAATTCTTAAAGGATGGCGATAATGAGCTTATTTTAAGAGTAGTTCATCAGAGCCCTAATTCACGTTGGTATTCTGGTGCCGGTGTTTATAGAAATGTATGGCTTATTACAGAGCCGGCTGCTTATCTTGTTACAGATGGCGTATATATATCTACTAAGTGCAGCGAAGAAGAAAATACAAAGTGGACTGCTTATATAGATGCTGAAGTTTCCTTTGATAAGAAGATAGCTGCAGCTGATATAAAGAATTATTCAGTAAGACAGTCGGTTCTTGTTGAAGGAGAGATGCTTGTATCATCTGGCATCAGCTCACCTCTTTCAAAGACAAGAATATTTAATTGTTATACAGGTCATGAGGATTATGTTTATGACACTTCAATCGAGCTTCCGGTCAAGGAGCCTATTGAGTGGGATATTGATAATCCATATCAGTATGATTTAAAGACCGAGCTCCTTTTAGGAGATAAGGTCGTTGATGAAATTGTTCAGAAGTTCGGCTTTAGGACAATTAAGTATGATACAGAAGAAGGTTTCTTACTTAATGGCAGAAGGGTGAAGCTACACGGAGTATGTCTCCACCACGATCTTGGAGCTCTTGGTTCAGCTTTCAACAAGGCAGCCATGAGAAGACAGATTGAAGTCATGAAGAAGATGGGCGTTAATGCCATCAGAACCTCTCATAACATGCCAGCTCCAGGTCTTATGGAGCTCTGTGCAGAAATGGGTATATTGGTTGATTGCGAAGCCTTTGATATGTGGGTTCGTCCAAAGACTGAATTTGACTATGCAAGATTCTTTAAGACCTGGGCACGCCGCGATGTTGGCAGCTGGGTTAGAAATTTCCGCAACAAGCCTTGTGTCATCATGTGGAGCGTAGGTAATGAAATCTACGATACTCATGCTGATCCTGAGGCTGTTGATATTACTAAAAAGCTTTCAGAATATGTTTATGCAAGTGATCCAAGACAGAATGCCCGCGTTACAATCGGTTCAAATTACATGCCTTGGGAGGGTGCACAAAAGTGTGCTGATGTTTATAAGCTTGCAGGCTATAATTATGCAGAAAAGTATTACGAGCAGCATCACAAGGCTCATCCGGATTGGGTAATCTATGGTTCAGAGACAGCTTCAACTCTTCAGAGCCGTGGCATTTATCATTTCCCTCTTTCACAGCAGATCCTTGCTGATGATGACGAACAGTGTTCATCACTCGGTAATTGTACAACAAGCTGGGGCTCAAAGAGCATACAGTATAATATAACAGCAGACAGAGATGCTCATTTCTGCTGCGGTCAGTTTATGTGGACCGGCTTTGACTATATCGGAGAGCCAACTCCTTATCAGACAAAGAACAGTTATTTTGGTGCAGTTGATACTGCAGGTTTCCCTAAGGATGCCTTCTATCAGTATGCAGCTGAGTGGACAAGCTATAAGAAGAGCCCTATGGTTCATATTTATCCATTCTGGAACTTCAATCCTGGTCAGATGATCGATGTAAATGTTGTTTCAAATGCGCCAAAGATCGAGCTTTTCTTCAATGGTAAGTCACTTGGAACCTATGATTTTGATCATGAGCATGGCACAGATCTTGTTGCAAAGTGGCAGCTACCTTACGAGGAGGGTGAGCTCATTGCTAAGGCTTATGATGAAAACGGCGATGTAATTGCTACAGATAGAGAAGCAAGCTTTTTAGATGCTGAAAATATCGTTGTAGATTTCAATAAAGAAACCTTAAAGGCAGACGGAGAGGATATCATCTTTGCTGAAATTTCGATGACAGATAAGAATGGTAATCCTGTTGCAGATGCTAATAATAGAGTAGATGTTTCAGTTACCGGCGCTGCAAGACTTGTTGGTCTTGATAATGGTGACAGTACAGACTTTGATCAGTACAAGGGCACAAGCCGCAGACTTTTCTCAGGAAAGCTTCTTGCCATGATCAAGGCTACCGATAAGACTGGAGACATTGAGCTTACTATTTCTTCAGAGGGACTTAAGAGCTATACTAAGGTGCTTAAAGCTGTAGAGGCAGAGGAGGTCTTAAATCCATCACTAGAACGCATGACCTTCATGAAGAATGAAGAAGTAGCGCATGATAAGGATATCCCTGTTAGAGAAATCCTTATAAAGCCTGTAGATGTTGATAAGGTTACAGTAGATAGCTATAAGATGACAAAGGATAAGCCATATATTGATTTAGCTCTTTCACTTTGCCCTGCAAACGCTACCCATACTGAGCTTGTCTATAGACTTACAACAGAGGCCGGAATAGATTCAAATATTGCTGAAATTGAAGAACTTGGTAGCGAGAATTTAGGTGACGGCGAGTTTAAGAGAATAAGAGTTAAGGCTCTTGGTGATGGAACTGTTATGTTCAGAGCTATGTGCAAGAACGGTACAGATAAGTTCCATATCATTTCAGTTGTTACAATAAAGATAGATGGAATTGGAGCAGCAACCCTTGATCCTTATGAGTTTATTGCAGGTGGTCTTTACAGCAAATCTGCAGGAGATATCCAGACAGGAATTCAGAGAGGCTTTGCTATCTGCGGAAAGGAAACAAGCGAGCTTACCTATGCAGGCTTTGAGAATGTTGACTTTGGTGATTACGGCAGTGATGAGATCACAGTTCCTTTCTATGCTATAGATAATCAGGCTTATAAGATTAATCTCTGGCTCGGTGAGCCAAATAAGGAGGGAAGTGAGCTTCTTTATGAGATGGTATTTAATAAGCCTCAGATCTGGCAGACTTACCAGGAGGAGACCTTCAAGCTTAAGAAGCGTATCCGCGGCATTAAGTCAATCTACTTTGAGTCAAAGCAGAGCATCCATATTAAGGGCTTTGTCTTCAAGAAGTATGATAAGACCTTCGAGAAGATCTATGCGCTTGAGAATAATCAGATCTATGGAGATACCTTTACAGTTACTCCTGATGAGATTACCGGTATCGGTAACAACGTATCACTTATTTTCAAAGGCTTCCATTTTGGTATTAAGGGAATGACAAAGCTTATTATCTGTGGACATTCACCTATTGATAAGAATACCATCCATGTAAGATTTACAACTAAGGATGGAGATATTGATCAGCTCTGTGAGTTTACTAAGAGTGATGGATTTACCGAGAGAATCTTTACTCTTGATGAGGTAAATGGTGATGCTGATGTAACCTTCGTATTCCTTCCGGGCTGCAACGTAACCTTCGTATTCCTTCCGGGCTGCAACTTCGACTTTAGATACTTTAGATTTGCGCAGGACTAAAGAGCAGTTGATTTATATTAGTAATAACAATAGCGGCAGTAATAATTGTAGTAATAATAGCAGCAGTAATAATAGTAAATAAGGGGCCTTCGCGGTGTTTAATTTCCGCGAAGGCCTTTTTGTGCCCTTCTATTTGGGTATATCTATATAAGTAAATATTTGCGTATACAAATCTCTAAATGTTGTATACACGAATAATGTACAAAACGAATTGAATAATATTCATTATATTTGTGCATAATGCGTTAAATATGCATTACAAATTTATTCTTATGCGAATAATTAAAAAAAGTGCTTGACAGAGCAACTAACATTGTATACAATAATACACGTGCTATTTTTTTTATAATATGCCATTTATATATTAAATATTTACGGCTATAATCGGAGGCTAAAAATGGAAGAACGCAAGGTTTATTTAAACACTCACACTAATCTTCTTCAGCTTGAAGAACCAATTTATAAGCTTGTTGATGTAACAGAACCAAACTGCTACCGCAACCTTTATCCGCAGCATGAAATCCCAAGAATTGCATTCAATGACAGGGTAGTTCCACACAATATGCCGGATAATATATGGATTACTGATACAACCTTCCGCGATGGTCAGCAGTCAAGGGCTCCATATACAGTAGAACAGATTGTTACAATTTTCGATTACCTCCATAGACTTGGCGGTGAAAAGGGCCTTATTCGTCAGAGTGAGTTCTTCCTTTATAGCAAAAAGGACAGAGAAGCAGTAGAAAAGTGTCTTGAAAGAGGCTATGAATTCCCGGAGGTTACCTCTTGGATCCGCGCCAATAAGAAAGATTTCCAGCTCGTTAAGGATATGGGCCTTAAGGAGACAGGTGTACTTGTTTCATGTTCGGATTACCATATTTTCTATAAAATGAAGATGACCCGTGCCGAGGCAATGCAGCATTATCTCGGTATTGTAAGAGATTGTCTTGAAATCGGCGTTGCAGTAAGATGCCATCTTGAAGACATCACCAGAGCTGATGTTTATGGCTTTGTTGTTCCTCTTTGCGCAGAGCTCATGAAGCTCTCAAGAGAGTATAATATTCCGGTTAAGATCCGTGCCTGCGATACCATGGGATACGGCGTTAATTTCTCAGGTGCAGTAGTTCCTCGTTCAGTTCAGGGAATTATTTATGCCCTCATTTCAAATGCAGGTGTTCCATCAGAATATCTTGAGTGGCATGGTCATAATGATTTTTATAAGGCTGTTGTTAATTCAACTACAGCATGGCTTTACGGTGCATGCGGCGTAAACTGTTCATTATTCGGCATCGGAGAGCGTACAGGAAATACTCCTCTTGAGGCCATGGTATTTGAATATGCTCAGCTTAAGGGCACTCTTGATGGAATGGATACTACTGTCATTACAGAGCTTGCTGAATATTATAAGAAGGAAATTCATTATAAGATTCCTCACCGCACTCCTTTTGTAGGAAAGAATTTCAATGTTACAAGAGCAGGTGTGCATGCTGATGGTCTTATAAAGAATCAGGAAATATATAATATTTTCGATACGGAAAGATTCCTTAACAGACCACCTCTTGTATCTGTTTCAAATACTTCAGGTCTTGCAGGAATAGCATACTGGATAGATACCTTCTATCATTTAAATGGTGATAAGAAGATGGATAAAAATGATCCTATGGTTATTTATCTCAAGGACGAAATCGACAAGGAGTATGCAGAGGGAAGAGTTACAGTCATGACAGATGCAGAGCTTGTAAGCCTTATAAATGAGGCAAAGAAAAAATTTAATGTGGATTTACCTGATGTAGTTGTTGAAACTGACCACGATTAATGATATAATAATAAAGAGGCGCAATGTTTGCACTTATATTGGTGCAAACATTGTTTGATTATTAAAAGGAAGAAGAAAATATGGCTGAAGAGGTTGCAAAGGAAGTGACAGATAAGTACTCGCTTAGAGGCAGAGTATATAGTTCTATAAGAGAATCCATTCTTTCCGGCAAGTATCCAAAGGGAGAAGAGCTCAAGGAGATTGCTATCGGAAAGGAGCTAGGAGTTTCAAGAACGCCGGTTCGTGAAGCACTAAGGCAGCTTGAGTTAGAGGGGCTTGTTAATATAATCCCAAATAAAGGGGCTTATGTTACAGGAATTACTCTTAAGGATGTAAAGGATATTTATGCTATCCGTTCTTATCTTGAAGGTCTTGCTGCAAGGTGGGCCTGTGAATATATCAGCAAAGAACAGATAGAGGCGCTTGAGGAAAATATTTATCTTGCCCAGTTCCATGCAGAAAAGCATCATGCTGAGCAGGTAGTAGAGCTTGATAATAAGTTCCATCATACTATTTATACTGCGTCTAATTCAAAGATGCTTGAGCATATTCTTATAGAATATCACCAGTATGTCAAAAGAGTGCGCGAGGTTACTCTTGCAGATACTGAAAGAGCTATGAAATCCAATGATGAGCATAAGGCCATCTTAGAGGCAATCAAGAATAAGGATACGGATCTTGCTGAAAAGCTTGCCCATACTCATGTTGAAAATTCTCTTTCAAACATTGAAAGAATTGGAACCGAAAAAATCGGTTTTAACTGAAAATTAAAGGAATGATGATTTATGATTTTAAATTGCAAAAACATCTGTAAAAGCTATGGGACAGATGTTATTCTCGACAATGTTTCCTTCACCGTAGAAGATCACGAAAAAGTTGCCGTGGTCGGAATAAATGGTGCGGGAAAATCTACACTGTTTAAGATTCTCATGGGAGAAGAAACTGCCGACTCTGGTGATGCAGTGTGGTCAAAAACTGCAAGAATTGGCTATCTTGCACAGCACCAGAGCCTTAATTCTGAAAATACCATTTACGAAGAGGTTGCTGCTCAAAAGGCAGAAATCTTCAAGGTAGAAAAAAGAATAAGGGAAATTGAGCATGAAATGAAGCATGAGAGTGGAGAAAAGCTGGATTCTCTGCTTTCAGAATATAATAGACTTACAATTAAGTTTGAAACTGAAAACGGTTATGCCGCAAATAGTGAAATAACAGGAGTCTTGAAGGGTCTTGGTTTTACTGAAGAAGAATTTGACAGGAAGGTAAATACGCTTTCCGGTGGGCAGAAAACCAGAGTAGCTCTTTCAAGGCTCCTTTTGTCATATCCGGACATAATTCTGCTAGATGAGCCTACAAATCATCTTGACATGAATTCCATCGCCTGGCTTGAGACTTTCCTTATGAATTATAAGGGAGCTGTTATCATAATTGCCCATGATAGATATTTCCTTGACAGGGTGGTTTCAAAGGTAGTAGAGCTTGAAGCCGGAAAATCCATGGTCTATTCTGGAAATTATACTGAGTTTGCTGAGAAAAAGAATAAGCTCAGAGAGACTCAGATTCATCATTTCCTGAATCAGCAAAGGGAAATCAAGCATCAAGAAGAGGTAATTGAAAAGCTCCGTTCCTTTAACAGGGAAAAATCCATTAAGCGTGCAGAGAGCCGCGAAAAAATGCTTGATAAAATCGAAAGACTCGATAAGCCTGTTGAAATAAGTGATAAGATGAATATAAGGCTTGAGCCTTCAATCATCAGCGGAAATGATGTTCTTAGCATTAAGGACATTAAGAAGGGCTTTGATGGAAATGTGCTTTTTGAGGATGTTAATATCGAATTAAAGCGCGGAGATAAGATGGCCATTATCGGAAATAATGGTACTGGAAAGACGACTCTTCTTAAGATAATAAACGGAGCCCTTAATGCAGATGAGGGCGAAATCAAGTTCGGTGCTAAGGTGCATGTGGGATATTACGATCAGGAGCATCAGGTGCTTTCAATGGAAAAGACCATCTTTGATGAAATCCAGGATACCTATCCTCATATGGATAATACAAGGGTCAGAAATACCCTTGCAGCCTTTTTATTTACAGGTGATGATGTTTTTAAGCTGATCAAGGATTTATCGGGCGGAGAAAGAGGCAGAGTTTCTCTTGCAAAGCTCATGCTTTCAGAGGCTAATCTCCTTATTCTCGATGAGCCGACTAACCATCTTGACATGGTAAGCAAGGAAATTCTTGAAAATGCCCTGATTAATTATGAAGGAACTCTCCTTTTTGTATCACACGACAGATATTTCATAAACCGCGTAGCTACGAGGATAGAAGATCTTACTAATAGACATTTCCTAAATTACAATGGTAATTATGATTATTATCTTGAAAAGAAGGAATTTGTTGAGGCTAGCTTCTTTGGCACTCCTTTAAGTGATTCATCAAGTGCTAGTGGAAGCATGGCAGGAAATAGCAAGGTGAATTCCTCAATAGGAAATGCCATTTATACTTCCCTTTCCGGAAAAGGAAATTATATCAAGGAGGATGCTGCTGATTCTCATAGAAAGAGTTCCATTACCGGTGCTTTTAAGGATGGGGCAGGAAATCCGGTTACAGGAGCGGGTGAGAGCGCAGTAAATAGTGATGCCCTTTCAGCAAAAGAAAAGTGGGAGCTTGATAAGCAAAGAGCAGCCCAGGAAAGAAAGCTAAAGGCCGATATTGCTAAAATTGAAAAGAGAATTGAAGAAATTGAAGCAAGAGATGCCGAAATAGATGAAGAGTTAGTTAAAGAAGAGGTATTTACCGATCCAAAGAAGCTTTTAGAGCTTAATAATGAGAAGAAAGCGCTCGAATCAGAAAATGAAGAGCTTATGGAAAAGTGGGAAGAGCTGAGCCAGAGCCTTGAAGATTTTTAATTGACATTTTTTTAACAATGTACTATAATATGCGTTAGGAGTATGTATATAGTATAATTGGAGGTTTGGGTTACGATGAATGAAAAGGCAATAAGCGCAACGGTCATAAGAAGGCTTCCAAGGTATTACAGGTATCTTTCAGAACTGCTAGAAAATGATGTAGAGCGTATATCCTCTAAGGAATTGAGCGATAGGATGAATGTTACTGCATCTCAGATCCGTCAGGATTTTAATAATTTCGGCGGCTTTGGTCAGCAGGGCTATGGATACAATGTTAAGTATCTTCATAGTGAAATCGGAAAAATACTTGGGCTTGAAAAGACACATAATGTTGTAATAGTCGGAGCCGGAAATCTTGGACAGGCGTTAGCTAAGTATCAGGATTTCCCAAAGAGAGGCTTCAAAATTATAGGTATATTTGATATTGATCCTAAAAAGATAGGAATGAAAATAGGCGGAGTTGAAGTTAAGAATATGGCAGAGCTAGAGAATTTCATTAAGGATAATGATGTAGACATAGCAACCATCACTCTTCCAAAGGAGCCGGCACCTGCCATTGCGGCAGCTCTTGCAGAGCTTGGTGTAAAGGCCATATGGAATTTTGCACCTACTGATTTACATCTTGAAAAGGATGTCATTGTTGAAAATGTTCATTTGCTCGAGAGCCTTATGCATGTTTCATATAGACTTGCAGACAGGGAAAGAGGCGATGACGATGACGACGATGATGACGATGACGAAGACGACGATTGATTGATACCATAGGAAGGATGCCATGACTATAGAGAATATTGATGGTGTACTTTACAAAAGCTATGAATTAGAGGATGCAAGGCATCTTCTTTACAAGAGGAATCCTGACGGAGATAAGTTTACCTTCGGCAGGATTCTTATCGTTGCAGGCTCTGATGAATATTCAGGAGCTCCTGCGCTTGCAGCAAAGGCTGCCTATAGAAGCGGGGCAGGTCTGGTCGTTGTTTATACTGGAGATGAGGCTGTAAGCATAGTTAGAACACTTGTTCCAGAGGCTGTTGTCAAAAGCTATGTGAAACACTCGTGTTTAGAAGAGTTAAAGAAAGCTGATGCAGTAGTTTTAGGCCCTGGTCTGTCTAGGGATATTACTGCTAAAAAGGTAGTAGACGAATGCCTTAAGTATTGCAGGGCTAATAATAAAAAGCTAATTATCGATGCTGATGGCCTTAATATTGTTTCAGAGCTTTTGACCGAGGCAGAAAATGGTGAGCATATAGTGTTTACTGAAAAAAAGGCTAAAAGAGACATCGAAGAAGAAAGAGGCTTTTTCTATGATAAGAATATACATGAAAAGCTTTTGAATTATGTGTCTAGTAGAATAAAGCATCTTAATGAAATGATTCCAAAGGGCACTGTCATTACGCCTCACGCTGCAGAGTTTTCAAGACTTCTTGGCATTGATTCAAGAAAGCTTTCTTTATCAGATAAAAAAGTAATTAAGGAGCTTTTTGCAAAGGAAGGGGAATTCATTCTTGTCATAAAGCTTCATAGAACGCTTGTTATAGGCGGTGATAAGGAAAATTTAGAAGAAGCCTTCTATATAAATTCCAGCGGAAATGATGGAATGGCGACAGGCGGCAGCGGAGATGTTTTAGCTGGCGTCATAGGTGCGCTTTTGGTGCATCATGAGCCTTTACTTGCTGCAAGACTTGGCGTCTTCATTCACGGCGCAGCGGGTGATGCGGCAGCAGAAAAACTCGGCAGATATTCTTTAATGGCAGGTGATATTGCAGACAATATTTCTGAGGTATTGAAGTTTTAAGTTGAATAATTAGCATGCTTGTATTATAATAGCTATGCGTTAAAATATATAAAACGAAGGTGAAATAAATGTCAGCAGTTGAAGAAATTTGCGATAATAAAAAATATAGAGTATATGCAAATATAAATCTTGATAATATTAAATCTAATATGATAAATACAAGGATGCTTGTTCCAAAAGAGAGCAAGGTCCTTGCTGTAATAAAGGCAGATGCTTATGGACACGGCGCTGTTCCTATAGCAAAAATGCTTGATAAGGTTAATACTGAAAATGGCCCTGTGGCTGATTTTTATGGAGTAGCTGAAATAGAAGAGGGTCTTGAGCTTAGAAATGCAGGAATTACAAAGCCTATTCTCATTCTAGGTCTCATCCTTCCGGATGATTATGAAACGGCAATAAATAATGATTTAAGAATAACCATGTGCTCATCCATGGAGGCAGAGCTTTTAAATCTTGCAGCCATAAATGTAGGAAAGAAGGCTAAGGTCCATATTAAGGTAGATACCGGAATGGGCAGAATCGGCTATCTCGGAAGCGATGCTGATGCAGATGATGTGAAGGAAATTTCAAAGCTATCGAATATTGAAATTGAAGGTCTTTTTACTCATTTTTCGATGGCAGATGAAGAGGACAATAGCTATACCAATGTCCAGATAGAGCGTTATAATTCCTTCCTCAAAAAACTTGAGGAGAGAGGTATTAATATTGCTATTAAGCATGCAGCAGCAAGTGCTGGAATCATAGATTTTCCTCAGTATTCAATGAATATGGTAAGAAGCGGTATCAGTACCTATGGTTATTATCCATCAGAGTGCGTTACCAAGAAAAATCTTGAATTAAAGCCGGCAATGGAGTTAAAGTCAAGGGTTACCTTCATAAAGAGGGTGTCTGAGGGCTTTACTGTTGGGTACGGCGCAACCTATAAGGCACCGGGTGAGAGAATCATCGCTACTATACCAGTAGGCTATGCTGACGGGTATTTCCGCTCTTTATCTAATAAGGGCTATGTCCTTATTAACGGCGTTAGGGCTAATATCGTAGGAAGAGTCTGCATGGATCAGTTCATGGTCGATGCCACTGAGGTTCCTGGTCTAGGGCTCTGGAATGAGGTTACTCTTTTTGGTGAGGATAATGGAAATAGGATATCAGTGGAGGAAATCTCGGCACTTGCAGGTTCCTTCAATTACGAAATGACCTGTGCAGTTTCAAAGAGAGTGCCTAGAATCTATTATCAGGATGGAAAGCCTGTGATGGTCAGGAAAAATGTTTAATTATGAAAATTACAGTAATATGTGTTGGTAAATCCAATGAAAAGTTTTATACAGATGCAGTGAAGGAATATGCCAAGAGGCTCTCTAGATATTGCAAGTTAGATATAATTGAGGTTGCTGATGAAAAGACAGTGGAAAATGCCTCTGAAAATGTTGATTTAATGATAAAGCGCAAGGAAGGCGATAGGATATTAAAGAATGTTCCTGATGATTCCTATGTAATTGCCATGGCAATCGAAGGCAAGATGATGACAAGCGTTGAGTTAGCAGAGAAAATTAATGATCTTGCGATATCCGCAAGAAGCAGCATTACCTTCATAATAGGAGGGTCTCTTGGCCTAGCACCTGAAGTAATGGCTAGAGCTGATTATAAATTGTCCTTTAGCAAAATGACCTTCCCTCATATGCTATTTAGGGTAATGTTACTTGAACAGATATATAGAAGCTTTAGAATTATCAATCACGAACCATATCATAAGTAATATCATAAATAATAACGTAAGTAATATCATAAGTAATATCATAAGTAATATCATAAATAATATCATAAGTAATATTATAAATAATATCGTAAGTAATATCATAAGTAGTATTATAAGTAATATCGTAAGTAATAGAAACCGCAATAAACGTTCTGAGAAAATACAAAAAGTATCTTCCCGGAACGTTTTTTTATCTTCGCAACTTTTTTGAAATGATTAAAAAATGAAAATGGATATAATCATAAATGTAAGATATTTGTTGATGAGGGTATCGAAGGAATCATTCGAAAATAATAAAAATGATTCATCTGCCCCGGCGTGATGCTAGGCCCTAATAGTCAGGTCGCTGGTATTATACGATAGTCAATGGATATTTTTCACCAAAATCGTGGGTTCGAATCCCACCATACTTGATTTTATATTCAAGGATGTAGCTAAGTGGTTATAGCATTCACATGAAGCGTGAAAATTTTATGGACGTTTAATTAAAGTGCCTTAAGCCATGACTGCTATTACAGAGTCACTTCTTAAAGTATCTTGAAGGTAAGACTAAATTTTTTTAAGTATATGACATACGGATGGTAAATTCGGTTCGTACCTTATATATGGAAATCTATTTACCTCATCTTCCATACTTTAGGAAGCTAGGTTTAAGGTTAACTTGACTGACCGGTTTCAAAAGAAGCCTTAAAATATATTATTTCACAGAAAGGAAGAGAAAAATGAAGGTTATTATTAAGGATGGTTTCGCAGGTTTTGTGTTTAAGAATGGAAGCTTTAAGGAAATGATTAAGGCTGGTTCATACCATTTTTCAAAGTTTTTAGGCTATGAGGTAAAGATAGTTGAAATGAAGCAGAGCAACGGTCTTTCAGATATTATTTATGATATTTATGCAAAGGATGCGACCTTTGCTTCATCAGTTGTACGTTTTAATATTCCTGATGGTAATGCAGGCTTTTTGTATAAAAACGGAAATCTTGTAGCTTTTTTAGATGCAGGTGAAAAGCTTCTCTGGAATGTATACGATAAGTATGAGGTGAAGATGGTTCCTATGACAGAGCCTGAAATAGGTGAGGATGTTTCAAAGAAGATGCTCGAGTTTGTTCCTGAGAAATTGTATCAAGAGTATGATGTAGTTGAGGGGCAGGTAGGTCTTCTTTACTATAACAACATTCTTCAAAAGACTCTTGATAAAGGTAATTACTGCTTCTGGACATATGGTCAGGATGTCAAGGTGTTAGTTTTTGACCTTAGATTAAGAGGACTTAATGTTGCAGGTCAGGAAATTCTTACAAAGGATAAGATCGGCATTCGTCTTAATGTAGCTGCAAGCTACAAGATAGCTGATGTAATAAAGTTCAAAGAAAATGTTGCTGACTTTGGAGAGCAAATCTATACAGCAGCGCAGCTTGTTATCAGAGAGGTAGTAAGCACTCATACTCTTGATGAAATTCTTGAGAGCAGAGAGGATATATCTAATGAAATAGCAAGCGGGCTTAAGGCTAAGGAGGAGTTGCTCTGCATCAAGTTCTACGAGGCAGGAATAAAGGACATCATCCTTCCAGGCGATATCAAGGATATCATGAACAGAGTGCTTGTGGCTGAAAAGACAGCTCAGGCTAATGTCATCACAAGACGTGAGGAGGTTGCCTCAACAAGATCGCTTCTCAACACAGCAAAGCTTATGGATGAGAATCAGACACTTTACAAGCTTAAGGAGCTTGAGTACCTTGAGAGAATCTGCTCAAAGGTAGGAGAGATTTCAGTAGGCCCGGGTGCTGGTCTTATAGAGCAGCTTACAAAGCTTGTTGGAACTGGTAGTAAAAACTAAAAGTTCCTAAAGCTTATAAAGCTTGAAAAACCAAAAGCTAGAGCCAAAGCCGTAACACGGGGAAAAATATAAAGACTGCGCCTTGAAAGATAAGTGGCGCAGTTTTTTTATTTAATTGAGTGAAATCAATTGAAAATAATAGGTCATGAATGTATAATGATTTTTGAAAATGACTTTTAAATGGCCGGCTTTAATATGGTAAAAGGCATGGTTTTAGTGTTTTGTATGTGTTAGGAGGAATAATGGAGAACATTAATGAAATAACCGATATGGGAGAGAGGGCAGTCTATTTTAAGCATCATGGATCAAATTGTCTTCAATCTGTCCTTAGAGCTTATGGAGATAAAATATCTCTGACTGATGATCAGATAAAGGCCTTAGGAGCAGGCTTTGGTGCAGGAATGGGCGGCATGGAAGGAACCTGCGGCGCTTTAGTTGGAGCTGTAATGGTAAAGGGCATGATTGACCCTTCCATGAATCCTATGAAGGCAAAGGCAATGGTAGAAGAGTTCAAAAAGGAGAGCGGTGCAGTTAGATGCCGCGATCTTAAGGGAATTGATACCGGCGTTATGCTATGCCCTTGCGATCAGTGCATTAGAAATGCAGTTAGCATATTAGAAAAATAATGAGACTTATTTTACTATTCCTTATATCTATAAAACTTGATATATCAAAAAAAGTGTGATATCATTTGTTTCGTAAAATATGTTTTCAAGGAGGCAGTTATGATTAATTTCATCATTACACTTATTTTGGGTGGACTTTCAGGCTGGCTTGCAGGAAAGATCATGAAGAGTGAAAATGGAGTCATCGTTAATATTATTCTTGGTCTTTTAGGCGGTGTAGTAGGCGGCTTTGTAGCTGGCCTTATCGGTCTTAAGGCAGTAGGCCTTGTTGGAGGATGTGTAGTATCTGTTTTTGGCGCATGTCTTCTTATCTGGCTTGTCAGAAAGTTAAAAAAATAGCCTGAATAGTTAATTTGATTTGAATATTAAGGGAAGCGGTCGGCGTAGAGCTGGCCGCTTTTTTTTATTTACAAAAAAATTAGGTGAGTGTATAATAGAAGAATAGGCTTAAATTAATTATTTAAGGAGTATGGAGAGAGCTATGTCAGAGTTTGATGAGAGAATAAAAAGCTTTCAAAAGTCGCGTGATTATGTAAGGGATTTCTTTGTTTTCGGTTTTAAGAGCAGAAACGATTTTAATGAGAAGAGTTCTCGCACCTATGATAATGAGAGAAGAAGACTTGAGAGCTGGCTTGGAGATTATGTCAGGAAGGATTATGTAAAAAAAGATAGTGAAGAAAAAGATAGAGTAGAAAAGGATTGCGTAAAAAAGGGGAATAAAGGCGCAAAGAAGGAAAAGGTAGCTAATATTTCTCTAGATATTGATTCTAATATGCTTGATACCAATCCTCTTTTTAAGGTATATAAGGCAAAGAGCTTTACGGATAATGATATAGTATTGCATTTTATGATATTATCGCTTCTTCAGCATTCAGATGAGGGAGAGAGCTTTACAGCCGAGGAAATAACTGAGTTTTTGAATGAAAAGTACGGAAAAGTATTTGAGCAGCAGACCGTTAGAAGAAAGTGCAATGCATATTTGCAGGAGGGACTTTTAGCATCGAGAAAATCAGGCAATAAGCTTAAGTATTACTGCGACCTTTCACTATATGAGGCAATCAAAAATATTCAGGGACTTGCAGATGCGCTTAAGCTTTTTCAATTCACTGACAGCCTTGGAATTGCTGCTAGTGAGCTTTTAGATTGCATGGATGAGGAAAATGACGTCTTTAGGATAAAGCATTCCTTTTTTGTCTTTACCTTAGATGATGAGGTGCTGTTAAAGATTTTTCATGCAATCAATAATAAGCAGCAGGTTGAACTAAATATTAAAAGTGTTAAAAATAAAACCGAGCGAAAAGAGCGGATGGTTCCGCTTAAAATATATGTAAGCAGCAGGAGTGGAAGAAGGTATGTATGTGGCTTCATAGAAAGGATAAAAAGGTTTTACTGTGAACGTCTTGATGGAATTTATGAGGTGAAGGAGCTGGGGGAATTCTCGGATTTTGATAAAACGCTTGAGGCCCTTAAAAGGAACGAGCCGAATGCGTGGGGAGTTTCTTTTAATAATAACGGCACAGCGCATATAGTGAAGCTTTCTATGACCATAAAGGTCGAAGAACCTAATGAACACTACATTGTAGAAAGAATCGAGAGGGAGAAAAGAGGAGGAAAGCTAAGTAAAACTGCAGATGGCCTCTATCTCTATGAGGCCCTGGTCTTTGATGCAAATGAAATGGTGCCATGGCTTAGGACCTTCATCGGAAGGATAGTAGATTTAAAGTGCAGCGAAAAGAGCATCGAGTACAGGTTCAAAAGGGATCTGGATTATATGTATGAGATGTATGACATACAATAGGTTTATTTTTTGTCACCTATAATGTTTATAATAATGTATGAGGTTTTGTTATGGAATTATTTTCTGAGATTTATGGCTGCTATTACCAGGTATTAAGAAGCATTTTAAATAAGGCTTATAGAAACGGTTTTATCAGCAAAGAGGAAATTCTAGATGAAATAAAAGCAAAGGCCTTTGCAGAAAGCATCATTACCATCCCTGACAGGCTTGAGAGCGGAAGCTGGGGAATTCTTCAGAAAAAGGATGGGGGTTATGCAAATGGGCTTGACGGAGAAATAAAGACTCCTATATCCTCTCTTTTAAAAGCTTATCTAAAGACTATCATCTTAGATCCTAAGATAAGCCTGTTTCTAGATGATTCAGAAATAAATGAGCTAAAGCTTCTCTTAAAGGATTCAGAGCCTATCTGGAGGAAAGAAAGCATCAGATATATCGACAGGTTCGAGATGGGAGATTCCTTCGAGGATGAAGCCTATAGGGCTAATTTTAGAATGCTCCTTAAGGCCTGTAAAGAAAAAAAGGTAGTAAAAATTGAGTATAAGTCTAAAAAGGGCGAAAGTAAAATTAGAGCCTATCTTCCTGGAAAAATCGAGTATTCTGAGAAGAATGATAGAATGAGGCTCTATGCTTTAAAGCACTTTAATGGCAATAGTAAAAAAGATGTGGATTATGATATCTTAAATCTTCAAAATGTGGTATCTGTAGAGTTATCTGACGACCAGGTTACTGAAGAGGCAAAGAAAATTGATATAAATGAGATAATTGAAAGGTCTTATTGTAAGGAGCCTGTAAGGATTCTTATCAGAAATGAGAGAAATGCCATGGAAAGGGCTATGCTCCACTTTGCCAATTATGCCAAAAATACCACCAAAATCGATGATAATACCTATGAATGCCTCATTAAATATAATAAAAGCATTGAGACAGAGCTTTTAATCGAAGTCATGTCCTTTGGCCCTCTGATAAGGGTGACAGGAAATGAATGTTTCCTTGCCCAGCTAAAGGAAAGACTTGCGAAGCAGAAGCTTTTGTGGTAGAATAAAAGTTAGTGTTTTATTAGAATGCCGTTATTATATTTTCAGTTAGTAACGCTAAAAAACAATAGTTGGAAAAAGGGGTATTAAATGGCTGAAAAGTACGATGGAAGTTCGATTGTAGTCCTTAAAGGACTCGAAGCGGTAAGAATGCGTCCGGGCATGTATATTGGCTCGACCGGTAGCCGCGGACTTCACCACTTGATATGGGAAATTCTTGATAATGCAATTGATGAGCATCTCGCCGGGTTCTGTACTCACATCGATGTCACTCTTAGAAAGGATGGCGGTGTGACAGTAAAGGACAATGGTAGAGGTGTTCCTTGTGATCTGCATCCTACTGAACGCATTCCTACGGAACGTGTTGTCTATACTATGCTTCATGCAGGTGGAAAATTTAATAATAATGTATATAAGGTTTCTGGAGGACTTCATGGCGTAGGTTCTTCAGTTGTTAATGCGCTCTCTTCTCGTATGTACGTTGAAATTAAAAGAGATGGGAAGATATATAGGGATGAATTTGCAGATGGCGGAAAGCCTGTTGTAAAGCTTGTTAAGGGTCAGCTTGAGCCATCTGGCAGTTGTGCTAAGAAGGATACCGGTACTACTGTCACCTTTTACCCTGATGCTTCAATTTTTGAAACTACCACCTTCAAGGCCGAGGTAGTTGAAAAGCATTTAAGAGAGACAGCTTATCTAAATAAGGGCTTAGAGCTCTGTTTTAAGGATGAGCGCACGGGAGCTGAGCATGTGTTCTGTGAAAAAGAAGGTATTAAAGCCTATGTTCAGCACATTACAAGTTCTCTTACTCCTTTAGGCGAGGCGGCTTATATTGAGGGCAGCTCAGAGTCAGCGGCAGGAAATGGAGGCATGATAGAGGTTGAAATTGCCTTCCAGTATACCTCTGATTCTTCAGAAAATATCAATTCCTATTGTAACGGCATAAATGTTGTAGACGGCGGAACTCTTGTTACGGGCTTTAAAACAGCTCTTACCAGAATTATAAATCAGTATGCAAGAGAGCTCGGCTATCTTAAGGAAAAGGATTCGAATCTTGATGGTCAGGATATCAGATCTGGTCTTACTGCCATCATTTCCATAAAACATCCAAATCCTCAGTTCGAGGGACAGACCAAGACAAAGCTTGGCAATACTGATGCAAAGGTCGCTGTAGATGATGTTTTTGCTGCAGAGGCGACCAGATATTTTGATAAGCATGTTGAGTATCTTAAGGCTGTAATTGAAAATTCTATGCGCTCTTATACTGCAAGATGTGCAGGTGATAAGGCTAGAAATGCTGCTCTAAAGAGCATTTCTGATAAGGATTTTAAGAGCAAGCTTGCTGCCTGCTCATCAAGAAAGCCTAGTGAGTGCGAAATCTATATCGTAGAGGGTGATTCTGCCGGCGGCACCGTTAAAACGGCTCGTGATAGAAAAACTCAGGCAGTGCTTCCTCTTAGAGGTAAGATCTTAAATGTTGAGAAGGCGCCTCTTGAAAAGATACTTCAGAATAATGAAATAAAGAGCATGATCGCGGCCTTTGGCTGCGGCATTGACAGAGAGTTTGACATTACAAAGCTAAGATATGATAAAATCATCATTCTTACTGATGCCGATGTCGATGGAGCGCATATTTCTACGCTTCTTCTTACCTTCTTCTATAGGTTCATGCCAGAGCTTATTAAAGAGGGCAAGGTGTTCAGAGGTTTACCACCTCTTTATAGAGTTGATTATGAGCAGCAGGTAAAGGGCAAGAAAAAGAAGGTTTCTGAGTATCTCTTCGATGATTTTGCTCTTGAGCGTTTCAGAAAGACTGGTAAGAAAATCGTGGGGCTTCAGCGTTATAAGGGTCTTGGTGAAATGGATGCAGAGCAGCTCTGGGAGACGACTTTAGATCCTGAAAATAGAAATATTGCTCAGGTCACCATACAGGATACCGTTGAAGCGGGCGAGGTGACTACTCTTCTTATGGGCAGCGAGGTTGCGCCAAGAAGAGAGTTTATCGTTAAAGAAGCTAAATATGCTAATCTTGACGTTTAAAAAATAGAAATTAAGGCAGGTTATAAAAATGGCAAAGAACGGAGAAACCGTTAAGCAGATAGAATTTTCAGAGGAAATGAAGAATTCTTACCGTGATTATGCTATGAGCGTAATCATAGATAGAGCTCTTCCTGATGTAAGGGATGGTCTTAAGCCGGTTCAGAGAAGAATTCTCTATGCAATGCATCAGCTTGGGCTTAATCCTAATAGTCCTCATAGAAAGAGTGCTCGTATCGTCGGTGATACAATGGGTAAGTACCATCCTCATGGTGACAGCTCAATTTATGAAGCGCTGGTTCATATGAGTCAGGATTTTGTAATGCAGATCCCTTTTGTAGATGGTCATGGTAACTTTGGTTCAATCGATGGCGATTCAGCCGCTGCAATGCGTTACACTGAGGCCAGATTATCCATAGGAGCAAAGAGCAGCCTTGAGCATTTAGATGATGGGCTTGTCGATTTTATTCCGAACTTTGATGAGAGTGAAAAGGAGCCTGTTGTGCTTCCTGCAACTCTTCCTAACCTTCTCATAAATGGTACTACCGGTATTGCAGTAGGTATGTCTACCAACATGCCATCTCATAACCCTGGTGAGGTGCTTGATGCCTGTGCAGCCTTCCTTGACAATCCATATATGTCACTTGATGAGCTGATGCAGTATATTCCAGGTCCTGATTTTCCTACAGGCGGCATCATCATAAATCCTGAGGAAATTGAAAATATCTATCAGACAGGTGAGGGTAAGTTAAGGCTCCGCGCAAAGGCTCATATCGAGAGCGGTGAATATGGTAAGAATAATATCATTGTTACTGAAATTCCTTACACCATGTCCGGTAATAAGCAAAAGCTCTTTGAGGAAATTGTAGATCTTATGCAGAATAAGGTCTTTGATGAAATATCAGATGTGCGCGATGAGTCCTCAAAGGAAGGAATAAGAATTGTCATTGAGGTAAAAAAGGATAGAGATGCTTCAAATCTCCTTAATGGTCTTTTTAAGAAGACAGATCTTGAGGCGACCTTTGGTGTTACCATGCTTGCTGTTAAGGATAAGCAGCCGGTTACTTTCTCACTATATTCTCTTATTTCAGAGTTCGTAGCCTTCCAGGAGGAAATCTATACTAAAGAATATCAGCATCTTTTAAATAAGGCAAATAACCGTCTTGAAATTGTGGATGGACTTTTAAAGGCAGCTGATGTAATCGACGTAATCGTTGAGATGCTAAGGGGCTGTGAAAATAAGGCTCAGGCTAAGGATTGCCTTGTTAATGGTAATATAGCAAATATTTCCTTTAAGACTCCTGCCTTTACTAAAATTGCAGAGAAGTTCTGCTTTACTGAAAATCAGGCAGATGCTATCCTTGCAATGCAGCTTGTTCGCCTTATCGGCCTTGAAATTAATATGCTTATGAATGAAAAGGATACTCTTTTAAAGAATATCGATGAGTTCAATAAGATTCTTGGAAGTAAGAGAGAGCTTCATAAGGTAATAAAAAAGAAACTCCTTGAATATAGAAAGCTTTTTGATATGCCTAGAAAGACTACCATTGAGGCTATGTCATCTGTTGATTATAAGGTAGAGGTAAAGGAAGAGGATCTCTTTGTCATGATAGATCGCTTCGGCTATGCTAAAACGCTTGATGAGCAGTCCTTTGTTAAGGGCTTTGGTGATGAGGTTTCAGCATATGTTGAGGAAATGAAAAAGAATCTTCCTGGCTTTGACTTAAAGGTGGCTGAAAATCCTAATGGAAGTGAGAGCGGGGAAGCTGGTGAGGAGCAAGATGCAGGAGGAAATAAGCTTAAGCCTTCGGATTGTCCGCAGAGGATGATTCTTGGCGATAATGTTACTGTTTTAAAGCTCTCTAATACCGATGATCTTTGCTTCTTTACTGCTGAAGGTAATATGTTCAGGATAAAGCTTGATAAGATTCCTAAGGGAAAGCCTAAGGATAAGGGTACTCTTCTTCACAACTTAAGTAAGCTTGGTGATGAGACTCCTATATTCTATATCGGCTTTAATGAATTGTTTGATAATTCGCTTCTTTTTATTACTAAGAAGGGCTTTATAAGAAGAGTTTCTGGTGTTGATTTTGATGCTTCAAGACAGATGATCGCAGCAGCGAAGCTCGATAAGGATGATGAAGTTGTTCAGATATGCATTATTACCCCAATGCAGGCCATTGCAGGTGATGATAAGGTAATTATCATTACAAAGACAGGAATTTCACTCAAGTTCCTCTTAGAGGAGGTTCCTGAAATGAAGAAGACCGGAAGGGGTGTTAAGGCAATTACCTTAAATGAAAAGGATTATGTTGAGTTCCTTACAGTTGTAAATGATTTTCAGCAGACCTTTAAATATAATAATAAGACCTGCAGCGTTTCTAAGATAAACCTTCAAAAGCGTGCAGGAAAGGGCCGTAAGGCTAGCATTTATATTTAATCGTATTTGAATATTAATATATTTTTAAATCGTTGCGTATAGTTTAGGAGAAAAAATGAACGTTAGTATAGTAATACCTGTGTATAATGTTGAAAATTACCTTGCAAGATGCCTTGATTCGTGCATAAGTCAGACGATGAAGGATGGCGTAGAGGTAATCTGTATAAATGATGGAAGTACTGATTCATCTCCTGATATTTTAAAGGAGTATGAGGAAAAGTATCCTGATTTTATCCGCGTTTACACAATAAAGAATGATGGCGTAAGCCATGCAAGAAATTTTGGTGTCGAAAAGGCATCAGGAGATTACATACTTTTTGCAGACAGTGACGACTTTCTTGAGCCGGACGTTGTAGAAAAGCTTTATACTAAGGCCATGGCAGATGGAAGTGATGTTGTTATCTGCAGATACTACGATGTTCGTGAAAAGAGCCTTACTGGTACCATTATCCGTACTGAAAGCAAGGTTTATGCGACAAAGTACGAGGATAATTTTGATATTAATGAGTATAAGTTCGAGCTTACTCATATTTCACCTTTCCCTTGGGATAAGCTTTATAAAAGAGAGCTTATTTTAAAGTATCCTTTCCCTGAGGGCATCCGTTTTGAGGATCTTTCCATCATGTATCCTATGATGCTCTCGGCTAAGAGAATTGGAGTATTAAAGGACAGGCTTTATAATTACAGAAGAGCTTCTACTGGAAGCTTTCTAAATACCTTCTCAGAGGGAACTCTTGATATTGTTAAGTCTTTAAAGAATTTAGTTGATAGAACAAAGGCTGATGGGCATTTTGAGTCCTTTAAGGAGGAAATTGAGTATATCTGCATAAGGCACATCCTTGTGCGTTTTGATGTAATGTTCAATTTTAAGGGCAAGAATAATGCCCTTAGTGAAAATAATAGAGGTAATCTTCCTCTAAAAGAGAAGATGATAGATGTCTGTATGGATTTTCTTGAGGGTGAATTCCCTGATTGGAGAGAAAATAGATATCTTAAGTATTCTTCTTCAGCTAAGACAAAGCGTCTTCTTCCTTTCTATGAAAGCAAGCAGAAGATGTTGAAATTTGTAAGAAGAGCTGAAAAGACACCTCTTTGGATGTTGAAAAAGCGTGCAAGACTTATTGCTAAGAGAAAGAGGACGAAGAGAAAATGGAAGGAGTTCTGGGCTAGAAAGCATAAATGGCAGTATATTACTACTCATTGGAGCTTCTTTAAGATCTTCAACCGTCCTAGGGATGTTGAATATACCAAGTATTATCTAAAGCTCCCTATCCTTAAGAATACCGTACTTTTTGAATCTAAGCATGGTCAGGACGTTGCCGGAAATATGTTCTATATGATGAAGGCAATGGATGCTGCAAGACTTAAGGAATATGCTGATTTTAAAATCTACATTCCGCTTTCAGATGCAGATGGCTTCCAGGAGCATTATGACAATTGGTTCAAGAGCAATGGAATGAAGAATATCAATATCATTACCATTGATTCTAAGGAATATCTCATGCTTTTAGCTCAGGCCGAGTATCTTTTGACTGATACCTCCTTCCCTAGCTATTACATCAAGAAGGAAGGACAGCATGTTCTCAATACCTGGCATGGTACTCCATTAAAGGCAATGGGAAGAGTTGTTCCGCAGCGTGAATATGCGCTAGGTAATGTTCAGAGGAATTTCATGTTCTCTGATGTGCTTTTATATCAGAACCGTTTTTCAATGAATTCCTTTATTGACGATTATATGCTGCGTCACACCTACAAGGGAAAGATACTTCTTTCAGGCTATCCTAGAAACAGCGCTTTCTTTAATTATGAGCGTTATGATGAAATAAGAGAGGAGCTTGAAATTTCAGATAAGCAGGTATTTGCTTACATGCCTACCTGGAGAGGGCTTTTGAATAAAAAGCAGAATAAGCAGCAGATTGCAGAAATTGCGCAATATTTATATAAAATTGATGAGGCTCTAAATGATGATCAGATTTTCTATGTAAAGCTTCATCCGTTTGTTAAGCAGGGAATTTCCTATGATGATTATACTCATATCGAGCCTTTCCCTGAGCAGTATGAGACCTATGATTTCCTGAACGCTACGGATGCTCTTGTTACTGATTATTCCAGTATCATGTTCGACTATGCGGTTTCAGGTAAGAAAATCGTGCTTTTCACCTACGATAGGGAGCAGTACCTTAAGGAGCGTGGAATGTACATTGATATCAATAAGCTTGAATTTCCTATTGCGGATGATGTTGATACGCTTATTGATGCACTTAATGATGATAGTGCGGCTGAAGAAGCAAGGGCTGCTATTAGCTCTGGTAAGGTGGATTTAAGCGAGTGCAGGGCGGGTGAATATCTGCCTGGCAAGTGCCTTTACCCTGAATTTAGAAAGCTTTATTTAAGCCATGATTCAAAAAAGGCTGCAAGTGATGTCTGCGATTATTTCTTCCTTGGAAAGGTGCCAGAAAATGCTAGAATAGTTGGCGCTGATTATTCTTACGAGGAAGGAAAGCCTGTAATAGACTATAACGATCTTCATAAAAAGGGCATGGAGGAGGTTCATGAGGCCGGAGTTGAAAAAGCTTTTGAAAAGGCTTTATCTAGCAGAGTGAATGCGCTTTCATATTCTGAATATGAGATGCCTGTAGAAGAAGAGGGCGATGGCTTTGTCATTATAAATACTGATGACATGCAGCAGCAGCCAAGAATTTTCTATTCTTATACCAATGAGGTAAAGGAGGCTGAAGCCCTTGCTAAAAAGCTTGCAAAGCTAGCTGATGAAGAAGGTGAAGATGGTGATGATAGCGTTTCTGATTCTGATTCAAAGGGTGCTGATAAAAAGAGTGAGGAGACGTCTCAGGATAGCGATGATGAGAGCGCAGCTAATGGTAGTGATCTAGAGGCTGGTGAGGCTGAAGAAGAGCTGGCCTTTGACGGCAGAAAGAGAAATGTTCTTATTTTCATAAACGGCATAAAGAAGGATAAGGATACTGTCAGAAGGATCCGCAGCTTTAATAAGCTTGATACTACTAAGTATAATTTCTATTTTGCCTTTAAGGCTAAGAACGGCCAGGAGGCTACTAGAAGAATCGGTACTATCAGAAAGAAGCTTGATTATATGCCACTTATGTATGATGTTAATTATACCTTTGGTGGTAGATTTAGCTGTTTCCTTAGCTTTAAGTTAGGCATTAAGGGAAAGTGGATCGATTCTCAGCTTGATAAGCTTGCTGAAATCGAGGGCGCTAAGTATTTTGGCGGTACTCATTTTGACATAGTACTTAATTATTCTAATCTGGATAATCTGATTCTTCTTATGTGTCCAAAGCTTGCACCGATTTCAATTTATAATGCAGCTACCTTTAAGAAGAGTCTTTATGATGGAAAGAAGAGATATAGAAAGAGGATGAATTTTGCTGGAGATCATATCGATAATTATACCTTTGTGACAGGAAAGAAAGGAGAAATAGAGAACTTCCCTGGCGGCGCAGTTAAGAGTGGGAAGGTAAAGGTATTAGATTCAGAAAGCTATTCTATGAATATTTATAAGACAATTGAAAAGGCAAGAAAGGAGGCGCAGGACTAATGAAGGCAGCAGTAGTAACCTTTCATAATGCAATGAATTATGGAGCGACCCTTCAGACCTGGGCACTCCAGAAGGCCATAAAGAATTTAGGAGCAGATCCGTGTGTAATTAATTATCATACGGATGCCATTGACAGATTGTACCTGCCGGCTAAGGCAGATACCTTCGAAAAAAAGAAAAAGAAGCTGTTTGATGCTGAGTATAGAAATAATCTAAAGAATCAGGAGCTTAAGTATAATAAGTACCATGCTTTTTTAAATAAGCATCTTGACATTGTGGGTGACTATACCAGCTATGAAGCTCTAGCCGCAGATGCTAAAAATGAGCTCTCCGGCATAGATGCTTTTATTACGGGAAGCGATCAGGTGTGGAATACCGACCATACCGGTGGCTATGACGGGGCTTATACTCTTGATTTTGTTAAAAGCGGAAAGAAAATTTCTTATGCTGCATCAATAGGAAGGGATTTCTTCCTTCCTCAGTATTCAGAGCAGTTTTCGAATGCGCTTAAGAGTTTTGATGCAATATCAGTCAGAGAAAATGAGGGTGTTGCAGCAGTTGGTGGGGTGTGTGATAAGAAGGCTGAGGTAGTTCTTGACCCGACTCTTCTGCTTAAGGCAAAGGATTATGATGAGATCTATACTGAAAAGAAGCGCCCTTATAGGTATATTCTTGTTTACATGATGGAGACTAATAAGAGCTTTATCTCTCTTGCTAATAGTCTTTCATCAACCACAGGTCTTCCTATAATTCAAAGAAGACAGAAGCATTTCTTTAAGAATGAGATAGATTCTTTTTATACAGATACACCGGGAGAGTTCTTATCAGAAATAAAGAATGCAGAAATGGTGCTTACCAATTCCTTCCATGGAACGGTTTTCTCCATAATGTACAGAAAGCCTTTCATTTCAATGCTTCATACCCAGACAGGAAGCAGAGTTGTGGATCTTTTGACAGGGCTTGGGCTTGATGAGCATATCATTTACAGACAGTCTGATTTTGCAACCATGGATCAGCTAAAGATAAAGGATGAAGCTGCTCTTTCTGCTAGAATTGATGAGCTCTCTGGAAAATCAAGAGAATTTTTGAAAAAATCACTTGGAGTTTAAGGACTAACTGTTAAGTAACCAAAAACATAGATTTGAGTATATTTGTATGCAAATGACAATATTTTAGTTAGGAGGAGGCATGGAAATACTTACGGCGATAGTTCCTTGCTTTAATGAAGAAGCGGTTATACCGATGTTCTATGACGAGATAATGCGAGTTGCAGAGCTTATGAAGAATGAAGTCGAGTTCGAGGTCATAATGGTAGATGATGGCTCAAAGGATAAGACTTTAGAGCTTATAAGGGGCCTTAGGGCTAAGGATAAGAGAATTAAGGTGATTTCCTTCTCTAGGAATTTTGGTAAGGAAGCTGCAATGTATGCTGGGCTTACGCATGCGCATGGAGATTATGTGGCTGTAATAGATGCAGATCTTCAGCATCCGCCTGAAATGCTTATTGAGATGCATAAGGCAATTAAGTATGAGGGCTTTGATTCAGCTTGTGCAAGAAGGAGCACCAGGACAGGTGAAAATCCTGTAAGAGCCTTTCTTTCAAGAACGTTTTATTCCATAATGGGAAAGCTCTCCGGAATAGAGACTGTTCAGGGCGAGGTGGATTATAGGCTTATGTCAAGGCCTATGGTCGATTCGGTTCTTTCACTTGCAGAAAGAAACAGATTTACAAAAGGAATATTCAGCTGGGTAGGCTATAATACCAAGTGGCTCCCTTACGAGAACGTTGAGAGGGCTGCAGGTGAGTCAAAATGGTCCTTCAGAAAGCTGTTTAAATATTCAATGCAGGGAATTACAAGCTTTTCGACCTATCCGTTAGGTTTTGTCACAAAGCTTGGAAGCCTGTTCTGTATTGCGGCCTTTATTATGATAATAGTTATCGTTGTAAAGACCATTGTGCATGGAGGAGATCCAGTTCCTGGTTATCCATCCCTTGCATGTTTTATATTGTTCATGGGCGGTGTTCAGCTCATGTGCATGGGAGTTATCGGCGAATACATAGGAAATATGTACACTGAAATCAAAAGGCGTCCGGTTTACATAGCTAAGATCTGTGAAACTGACGATCCTGATAATGATAAAAATAAAAATATGTAAAGCTGACGATCCTGATAATGATAAAAATAAAAATATGTAAAGCTATTAAGCTTAGGAGTGAAAAATGAAGAAGGTAATTACTTATGGAACTTTTGATCTGCTTCATGTAGGTCATATCAATATCTTAAGAAGGGCAAGAGAACTCGGTGATTATTTAATTGTTGCTCTTTCAACAGATGAATTCAATGCTGGAAAGCATAAGACCTCTTACCATCCTTATGAGGATAGAAAGATCATTCTTGAGTCAATCAAGTATGTTGATAAGGTCATTCCAGAGACGAGCTGGGATCAGAAAATTAAGGATGTTCAGGAAAATGATATTGATATCTTTGTAATGGGCGATGACTGGAAGGGTCAGTTCGATTTCCTTAAGCCTTACTGCGAGGTTATTTATCTTCCAAGAACAGAAGGTATTTCAACTACTAAGATCAAGCATGATCTTGCAATTGGAGCAACTGATCAGAAAAAAGATGCGCAGTAATGCACTACCAGTTATAAAAGGGATAATTTTTTAAGATGAAAAATAAAGTTAAAACGGTATTAAAGAAGGTTGTTCTGGGAGCTTATGCTCTCGGAACAAAGCTTTTACCGGTGGATGATAGAATTGTCATTTTTGAGAGCAGTCTTGGTAGGAATTCTACAGGATCGCCTAGAGCGGTATGCGATTATATGGTAAAGAAGGGACTCGATAAGTATTATAAGCTTTACTATATTTTAGATGATAAGAAAAATGTTAATAATGGGATAAGAAACCTGCCTAAATCAGTAAAGAGAGTACGTAATTCTAGAATATTATATTATTATCTTTTTGCAAGGGCGGGTTTTATTGTTTCTGATACAAGATTTCAGAATTACATGATAAAGAGAAAGAACTGCACTTATGTGCAGACCTGGCATGGAACTCCTCTTAAGAAGCTTGCCCTTGATATGACAAGTGTTAATATGTCAGTTTCAAAGGACATTGAGGAGTATAAGAGAGAGTTCGTGGAAAATTCTGCCACCTGGGATTATCTTGTATCTCAGAACAGTTTTTCAAGTAAGGTGCTGCCTGGGGCCTTTGGCTATAAGGGTGAGCTTCTTGAAATAGGCTATCCTAGAAATGATGTATTAAATAAATATGCAAAAAACGAGCTCACTGAAAGAGGAAGAGAAAAGAACCGTATTTTGAAGTTCAAAATCAGAGAAAAATTAGGACTTCCGCTTGATAAAAAGGTGATGCTATATGCTCCGACCTGGAGAGATAATGCCTTTGTTGATGCTGAAAATTATAAGTTCATTACTCAGATGGACATGGATAAGATGAAGGCTGCCTTTGGTAGTGATGCCATCATGGCTCTTAAGTACCATTACCTGGTTTCGGATAAGGCTGCAAGTAATCTTGAGGCTATGCATAAGGGCTTTATCTATACCTTTAATGGAAATGTGGATATTTCTTATCTATACATTGCTGCGGATATACTTATTACGGACTATTCCTCAGTTATGTTTGATTATTCACTTCTTAAGAGGCCTATGTTCTTTTATGATTTCGACCTGGATTCCTATAGGGATGAAATGAGGGGCTTTTATTTTGATTTTCTAAAAGAGGCTCCGGGACCTGTCGTTAAGGAGACAGGAGAGCTTATTGAGGAAATAAAAAAAGGCGATAAGCTTTATTTTGAAAAATATGGAAAAAAGTATGATGCCTTTTGTAAAAAATATCATGAATATGAAAATGGAAGGGCGTCAGAAAAAATTGTTGAAATAATTTGCGGAAAATGAGGCGCGTATGATTATTGGAGTATGCGATGATTATCAAACGGATGCCGCACAGTTAGAGGATGCATTAAAGAAGGAGACTCAAAAGCTGAACATAGAGGCGCATATCCGCTGCTACGATTCGGCTGAGGATCTTTTAAATGAAAAGGATAATATAAGACTGCTTTTTTTAGACATTATGATGAATAATGAGGCGGCTGGAATAGAGGCGGCAAGAAAAATCAGAGAGAATAATAATGATATTGTTATTGTGTTTGTCTCAAATGACAATGGCTTTGCTACTGAATCCTACGAGGTGGAGGCGGCAGGTTATATTATGAAGCCTGTGACGGACCATCTTGAGAAGCTAGATAAGCTGTTAAAGAAATATGCTGGGGGCATGGATGAGGGAAAGTTCATAAAGCTTACTGGTAATTGGAATGACATAATGATTTCAGAAAATAGCATAGTCAGGGTAATTGCAGATGGAAAGAAGAGCAAGGTGGTGACAAACGATCCCGAAAGGGGCACCATTATTACCACCATAAGCATCAAAAATTTAGAAGAAATGCTCTCAAAGGATAAATTTGTAAGAACAGGAAAGAGTGATATTGTTTCTTTTTCTAATATTATCCGAATTGAGGGTTCTAATATTGTGTTAAAAAGCGGCGAAGCCGGGGTTGATATTGTTAAGATAGGTACCACCTATAGGGCCGAGGTGCTTGCGGCCTATGATAAATATGTACTTTCGGGCATGCTGTAAGGGGGATTTATTTTGAAGCAAAGAAGCCGCGGATTATCAAGACTTATATCCATTATCCGGTATTGTGGTCTGTCAGATAAAAATACTCTTATGAAGTATTGCTCAGAAGTAGCTGCAGTAAATCTTAGTGTGCTCTCAGTAATATCTTTTACTTATTGGGTAACACTTGTGATTTTAAGTGTTACAGGCTATAGCTTTGCTAAAAAGAGCATTGATTTTGCTGGAAGGGCAGAATACTTTACCATGGCAATTATCTCATTTATAGTTTTTATTGGAACGCGGATAATTAAGAGGAAACTACCTGAGATAAAGGGAAGAAGGATAGGAATAGAATGCTTCAGGAGTATTTACATTGCCTTTATGCTAGCTATGTCCTTCATTCTTGATTGCTTTGTGCAGGATAATAGTTTTTATTTCAATACCTTTGTTGTTTTATATACCTCGGTAGGGCTTTACGTAAGTACTCTCCTTGAGGAAATGATTATTGGCGCTAGCATAATGCTGATGTTTTTTATCTTTGACTTTAATGGGCTTGAGACAAAGCTGGCTGTACTAAATGTCTTTATTATGCTCTTTATTATTGTCATTCAGAGCGTTGCAAGTTATAAAAATATCAGGGATACTCTTGTTGGAAAAGCTGAAATTGACAGGGATCTTTTGATAAAAAATGAGTATTATAAAAATATTTCAGCTCAGCAAGAGCAGATTATTCTTATGGTGAATGAATTTGAGAACTATAAGAAGGTACTGTTAGAGCATTTGAGAAATGGCAATATAGAGGAATTAAAGGCCCTTGTGAAGGAAAATAACGATGCAGTTTCAAAGGAAACGAACATTGACTATATAGAGCATACTGGAAATCCGGTATTTGATGCAATTATATATGATCAAAGAGTTAGATTCAGGGATTATAACATAAACGTCGATGTCAGGTGTGATATCGGAGACCTTATGAATAATAAGAATTTTGAGCTTGTAAGTCTTTTGGGAAATGCCTTTTCTAATGCCATGGAGGCCTGCACCTATGTGGAGAAGGAAAGTGATAGATATGTGAAGGTTCGTGCAAAGACGAAAGAGGGAATGTTTTATCTCAATATGGAAAATAGCTTTGACGGATACCTGAACAAGGAAAGAAACAAGCTTACCGGTGAGGATAAATATATTTCAAGGAAAAGAAATGATGAGGGATTTCATGGACATGGAATAGAATCCATGACAGAAATCTGCAGAAAGCTGAATGGTGTGCTTAAAATCGATAGTAAGGATAAGTGCTTCAGCCTTAGCATCATTCTACCTTTGAAGTGATGCTGGTAACTTAGAACGGTAAATAGTAATTGAAAGATAATAATAATTGAAAGATAATAATTGAAAGGTAATAATTGAGAGATAATAATTGAGAGATAATAATTGAGAGATAATAATAATTGAGAGATAATAATTGAGAGATAATAATAATTGAGAGAATAGTATGAAAAATAATACCATGTTGCACAAATTCTATAATGAAATCTTTTGGATCGGGCAGGAAAAAGAGGTGACAAAGCGCTATAGTCACATAATTGCAGAGACAAATGCTTCTGTTATGTTCCGTGTAACGGGCTTGATGTCAGTCTCTTTTGCCATTATATCAATTTATAATGCCGTAACAGATATGTTTGCTGATTGGCTTACTTATGCTTATGCAGCAATGTCTTTGGAAAATTTTGCTTTTTCTGTGCTTGCAATGCTTGCAATCAGAAGGAGTGTGCGTTTTGAGCATAAGAACAGGGAAATTGAGCTGTTTATCTGCCTTTACGAGGTGATAGGCTGCATCAGTCTTCTTTACATAGATCTGAATTTGAGCAGGAAAAATATTTTCTATCATTTTATTCTAGGCATTCTTCCTTTATCCTGCGTTTATGCTAAGAGCCTTTTTGAGAGCTTTGTATCTTCTATGATGTTTGTGCTGGCATTTGAGCTGGCAGCTAGTTTTAGGATTACTCTTCAGATGCGCATAATTAATATTATTATCATATTCTTTATCTGCTTTATTGGAAATCTTACCAGCCATTTAAGGGAGAGAGAGCTTTTACAAAGCCGTGTAATAAGGGATGCAGATCTTGCTGCGGAGGCTGAGTACTATAAAACTGTAACCCAAAAACAGAAGCAGATTTCAATAATAAGGCACGACATGAAGCATTATAAGAATGTAATCGAAAATTTTATTGAAAACGGAAAAACTGAAGAGTTAAGAAAGCTGCTTTCTTAACCGACTTTTTCTAAAATGAATTTATTTATGACCTTTAATACGCCGTCATCGTCATTACTTGCTGTAATGTAGTTGGCGGCTTTTTTGACCTTTTCCTGAGCATTTTCCATTGCTACGCCAAGTCCGGCATATTTGATCATTGTGATGTCATTGAAGCCATCGCCGCAGCAGATTATCTGATCTTTATTAAGAGAGAGCTGCTTTAAAAGGGCGTCTATGGTAGTTGCCTTGTCTACGCCAAGAGGAGTGATTTCAAGGAAAAATGGCTCTGAACGGAAAACATTGAGGCAGCCCTTGAATTTTTCGGCAAACTTCTTCTCGACCTTTTCAAGCTTGTCGCCGTCACCAGTCATAAGGACCTTGTTGATAGGGAAGTTGACATAGCTTAGGAAATTATCGACCTGAGAGATGTCGATATCATTGATTCTAGCCTCAAGTCTTTCGTAATCATCTATTGGAGTGGCAGAGATGACATTTTCAAGTCCGTCACTTCCTACTTCATAAGTCATCATTCCAATGCCCTCGGCCATTGCGGCACTGTATATTTCAGGTATGAGGGCTGATGGGATTTCTCTATTATAAATTATACTATTGTCGGCAGCATCAACTATTCTTGAACCGTTGTAGGATATAATGTAATTGCCGTATTTTGAAAGCTCTAAGGTTTCAGCGACCTTTCTGACGCCAGCAGTAGGGCGGCCAGTAGCAATTACTACATAAAAGCCCTGCTCCTGAAGAGCTAAAAGTGCATTAAGGGTATCTGGAGTTATTTCCTTTTGACTATTGACAAGGGTTCCGTCAATGTCTAATACAAGCATGCGGTATTTCATAGTTTTGCTGTACTCCTTTCGTGCTGCAAGGTTTTGTGTAAATCTAGCATTAAATAATGCTCCTTCGAGGGGAAAGATACAAATATATAGACGTAGATACAAACAGTTACAAATTATACGACAGTTTTTTGAAAAATGCACCAGAAAAATTCGGAAATATATCAAGCATTGCTGAAAAAACGATAAAGAATTGCTTAAATAATTCATAAAAAGATAATTTGCTTAACAAAAGTTAACTGATATGTAGTATAATAAGAAATTGGGATAGTATGCTTTTTTTACGGTGATTATTATTGTATGGGATGGACAAAATATGGAGAGAGATAATAGTTCAAAGAAATCTAATAAGAAATTGTCAGATTATTTAAGGGTTTACACGGTTTTACTATTTTTGGCCTTTGTGCTTAGCTTTGCAGCTTTGATTGCTCAATATTTGTATACAAGAAGTGTGGGGGAAATGGTGTTCCCTCTTATTTGCGCGGGGATTTCTACGGTCGTTGCAATTGTTATGTTCATTATGCTAAAGAAGACGTTTGAGCTTGCAGAAGACCTTGATAATTCCTCCGTAGCCATTAAACATATGGGGAATAAGATAATTGGGTATTCAGAGATATATCCGACCAATGAATTTATAAGTAAGGTAGATGCTGCTATTAATAGTAATTCGCAGTATGGTACTTTGGTTGCCTTTGATTTTTCAAATTTTGAGTTCCTTAGCAGAAAAAAGGACAAGGATACTAAGGATCGAATAATCAATGAAATGCTCATCAAGGCAATTCCAGAGGATGATCCAAATCTTAAGCATATTGTCGGAGCAAAGTCGAGTCATGAGTTTTTTGTATATTTCTATGATACAAAGAAGCAGAGTGAAGATGGCAGAAAGCGTAAGGAGCCGGGGGTAGCCTGGGTGGCAAATAATCTTGCTGCCATGAATGAAGTGCCACTTGAGTACTTTAAGGGAAATGACGGAGCTGTTTCGGTAGAGTGCGGCTATGCGCTTTATCCTGAACATGGTTCAAATGCCGTAAATCTTGTCATGAATGCTGATTTCGCACTTTCTGAAGCAGGCTTCTTTAAGCTTACTACCATGAATGAATTTTCAAAGGCAGTATTTGAAAAAAGAGAAGTTGAGTATTCTAGAATTGCTCTTTTTAAGACTTTGCTTAAGAAAAATGCATTTATTTATAATTATCAGCCGATTGTCGATTCAAGGAATGGTGAAATTGTTGCCTATGAGGCACTTCTTCGTACAACTCCTGAAATCGGAATGAACCCTTTAGAGGTGCTTGATATTGCTGATAAGCAGAATAAGCTCTACGATATTGAAAGACTCACCTTCTTTAATGCATGCGAGATCCTTCCGCAAAAGAGAGAGCTTTTTGTCAAGAGAAAGCTGTTTGTGAATTCAATTCCTAACCATTCTCTTGTAGAGCCTGATATTTCTGATTTCATAGAGAAATATCGTGATTATTCTGATAAGATAGTTGTTGAAATTACTGAATCTGAAGAGGAAAAGCAGGGCGCCTTTGAGGAGCTTAAGGCAAATCTTAGCAGATTCGGCGCAGAGCTGGCAATCGACGATTACGGCTCTGGTTATGCTAATACAGGAACGCTTATCAATTACAATCCTAAATATGTAAAAATCGATAGAAGCCTTATTTCAAATATCGATACTGATATTAAAAAGCAGCATATGTTCTCGACCATCGTATCTTACTGTAAGCAGCATGGAATCAGTTGTCTTGCCGAGGGTGTTGAGACGCAGGATGAGGTAAAAAGCGTTATCAAGCTTGGAGCAGATCTCCTCCAGGGCTTTTATCTTGCAAAGCCTAATAGAGAGCTTCTGCCTGAACTTCCATTTGACATTGTGGATGATATCATTAAAATAAATCTTGCAATATCAACTGCAGATTATAGAGACAGGGTATATACTGTTGAAAATGAGAAGCAAGTTGATCTCTTAGACCTGGCTATCAATAAATATACCGGAGCGCAGGTATTATCCAGGGATACAACCTTTACTTCAGGAGGAAGAGAGGTTACCTTTTCTCTTACTTTGGAAGATAATTTTGAAGGAAGAATTTACCTTAAGGATGTCAATATGAGAGGTAATCACGGCCCTTCAATTACTATTGGAGAAAATTCTTACGTTACAATTATGTGTGAGGGCAAGAATACTCTATCTTATGCAGGAATTAGGGTGCCGGCAAGTTCAAGATGCGCTATTCAGGGTACTGGTGAGCTGGTAATCAAGGCAGATGGCAATAATAGCGTAGGCTTTGGCGGCAATTTGGAAAGTTCTTATGGAAAACTCAGGATTTCTTATGATGGTAATATAAGAATTGAGTCAAATGGTGACAGCGCAGTTGCCATTGGAGGTCTCTATAGTGAAAATAGTAACATAAAGCTGATGAAGGGTAATATCGAGGTTATTTCTACCGGAGATAATGCTCTTGGAATCGGGGCGCTTGACGGAGATGCAAGTATTGAAATAAATAGTGCAACAGTAAATGTTACGGCTTCTGGAACTAGAGCTGTTGGACTTGGTACTTTGGACGGCTCAACTAAGATCTCCATTGAGTCTGATGTAAAGGTCAGGGTATCAGGTAATGAGGCAGTAGGTATCGGTTCATTAAAGAATGGTTCTGGAACTATCAATGTGATAAAGGGCGTTCATGAAATTATCTTTAATGCAATGCATGGCGTTGGAATAGGCAGCATTTCAGGTAATATTGATATCACTGTGAATGGCGGCGTAGTAAGCATGCATGGTGAGGGTACTAATATTACCGGCATTGGCAATATAAAAGGCGGCGGTGATACCTATATCACTAATGGCATTTTAGATATTGACTTACTTGGTGCAAATGCGATTGCATTAGGCGGCGAGGAGGCAACACTTCGCATAGCAGGTGGTAATATAAAGGCCGATAGAAGGATAGTGATGAATCCTACTAATGAATTTGGTCAGCCGCTAGTTCAAAGAATTATTAATTCTGATGGAACGACAGAGTTCAGGACAGATATTTCCTGCAGTAAGGGTGCATATACCTATATTGCAAGAAAATATAGTAAATTCAGTAATTACTATATTTACATTCCTGAAAAAACAGATATAGGATAATTATTGTAATATGATTTATTATTTGTGGTTAGAAAAGGAAGGTGGCTCTGAAGGAAAAGCTCTTTTAGGAGAGGGCTTTTCTGAAGGGATTCCTGAAAAAGCAGGCTTAGAGGATCTGATGATGCTTCTCGTTTGCGGTAAAAAGGAAGCCTTCTGTATTAATCTCATAGAGTCAGGGGATAAGAAAATTTATCCTGACATGCTCTATGATACGGGCCTTGAAGAAAAGGGCGCTGTTAGCTTTGAGCTCTTTGAAGCCTATAAAAAGGCCATTAAATGCTTTGATTCTTCAAGAGTTTTAGCTTTTTCTGCAGGATGTGATGAAGCAGGCCTTGAAAAAGAGGTGATGGCCGCTAGAAAAATCGAGCAGTGCCTTGTTTTTGAAGAAAAGAGAAGTAAAGAGCTTCTTTTAAATGATGAGGATATGGCTAAAATTAAGGGAATATCTGAAAAGCTCAGGCTTTCAGCTACCATGGAGCTTGATCTTGTGAAAAAGCTGCAGTATTCTAAATGTGCCCATATCGGATATTTGGAAAGATTAGAAAAATTAGATGTAGTGGTAAAATCAAAGTTTCAGGCAAAGCAGCTGTTAGCTGAGGTGTTTGAGGACTTATGATGAAATATGAGCAAATGGATGATAAAGTTTTAAAAAGCAGTATTTATAATCGCCACTTTTCTCACATATATGTGGAAGAGGAGGCTAAGGGCTATCCTATCACCAAAGAGATTCTTAATAAGCTAAAGGGGGAGAGAAGGGATGAATTAAAAATCCTTGAGGTAGATTCCTATACCAGGATTTTTAATAGAAGAAGACAGAATTTTGTCAGGGAAAAGAATTCACTATCGCTTATACTTGCTGTAAAGCATGGGAATCTATCTTATAAGGGAGCTCCCTTTTGCCAGGATTTTGGCAATGAGAATTTTTACTATACGAGTGTTCTTTTAAACTGTCTGTTCGACTGTGAATACTGTTATTTATCGGGTATGTACCCTTCGGCTTATGTGGTGCTGTTTGTCAATATTGAGGATTATTTTAATGACATAGCTGATAAGCTAAAGGATGGAAGGAAGGCTTATTACTGTATTTCCTATGATACGGATCTGCTAGCCTTTGAAGGTCTTTTTGGTCTATCGAGAAGATTTTTTGAATTTGCTTCAAGGCCTGAAAATAAAGGGCTTAAGATAGAGCTTAGGACTAAAAGTGCTGCAGTGCTTGATATTTCGGGACTTAGCACTGAAAATATAGAAAATTTTGTGATAGCAATTACCTTATCTCCAGAGAAGGTAATTAAGAGCTTTGAGCATAGGACGCCTTCTCTTGAGGCAAGACTTTTGGCTTTAAAGAGGTTTGCGGCGGCGGGGTTTCCGGTGAGACTTATCTTTGATCCGGTAATAAAGCTGCAGGGCTTTGAGGAGATATATGAAGAATTTTTCTATAGGTGTGAGGCTTTTCTAACGGAGAATAAGATAGAGCCTCTAGACTGCGGTCTAGGAACCTTTAGGATTTCGGATACTTATCTTTCGAATCTTAGAAAGGTAAGGAAAGCTTCTGAAATTACTTCATATCCTTACGAGAGTGCCCGTGGTTTTTCATCTTACTCGGAAAAAAATAATGAAAGGATCCTGAAATTCTGCAGGGAAAGAATTGAAAGATTTATTCCTTCTGAAAGAATATTTACGATCTAATAATAAAGGAAAGTGTATCAAGAAAATGAATTACAATTATTCAAAAGCGGCGATAATTGAAAAGCAGCATGAGCTGCGTTCAATATCTACAAGAATGATTTCTAAATGGAGAGTATTTGCCTTTAGAGTGGTGATGGTAGTAGCGGTATGCGCTGTCATAATAGGCGTATATGCCGGATACGGTGCAGTAAAGGGCATAATCGATTGTGCTCCTGAGCTATCCCAGATCGATATCAATCCTGAGGGCTTTGCTTCTACCATTTACTTCTCAGACGGTACTGTCTCAGGAAAGCTTACCGGCGCTGAGGCAAACAGAGTAGAGGTCGATATCGAGCAGGTCCCGGAGGTGCTTCAGCATGCCTTTGTTGCCCTTGAGGATGAGCGTTTCTACGATCATGATGGTATCGATATCCGTGGTATTTTCCGTGCGGGCTACTCAGTTTTCAAAGAGGGCGACCTTGGCTATGGTGCTAGTACAATTGACCAGCAGCTTTTAAAGAACAGGGTCTTCAATAATGGTAATGAGTCGAATGCTTATGACAAGATTGTTCGTAAGATACAAGAGCAGTATCTTGCCATTCAGCTCGAGCATGTATATACAAAGAATGATATTCTTGAAGCGTATATGAATACCATCAACCTTGGTAATAAGTCCTATGGTGTTGAAAAGGCAGCAGAGAATTATTTTGGAAAGAAGGTAGAGGAAATTACTCTTTCTGAGGCTGCAGTAATTGCTTCCATAGCTCTTTCACCGGTTCGTTGTAATCCTATTACAAACCCTGAGAAGAATGCAGAAAGAAGACTTGCCTGCCTTAATACAATGCTTAAGCTTGGCTATTGCAGTAAGTCAGAATATGATGAAGCTCTTAAGGATGATGTTTATACAAGAATCAAGAACTATAATGAGCAAAAGAAGAATGAAAAGAAGGAAGAGGGAGAGACCTATTATTCATATTTCCAGGATGAGCTTGTTTCTGTTATAATTGAAGATCTTCAGGAAAAGCTCGGAATGACCTATGAGGAGGCTTCTACTAAGCTTTATAACGGTGGTCTTAGTATTTATACAACTCAGGATAGAGAAGTCCAGGAGGTTGTAGATAGATATTACTGCGATGAGAGCAACTTCCCTGCAATGGGTAATGACGGAGGTTCTTTCTACGAGCTTTCAAAGCAGTATGCAGTTTCAATTCTTCATTCAGACGGAACTCAGACACATTATAACAGAGCTGATTTCCTTGAATATTATTCAGATTATAATGATAGGACAAATAATTTCTATCATGCAAAGTATCCATATAATCATACTGGCATAAGCCAGTATACCGTAAGCACTGAGCTTATGGACGAGCTGCTTGATGCATATATCAATTCTCTTCTTAAGGATGGAGATCAGGTAATTGCAGAGAGCAACCGTGTTTATACACTTCAGCCGGAATCCTCCTTTGTTCTTATTAATCAGGAAAATGGTGGTGTTGTAGCAATTTATGGAGGACGTGGTGAAAAGACAGGTTCTCTTACACTTAACAGAGCAACTAAGACTCTTAGACAGATAGGTTCTACATTCAAGGTTTTAGCAAGCTTCCTTCCGGCACTTGATGGAGCAGGAATGACACTTGCTTCTGTAGTAGATGATGCTCTTTACTATTATCCAAATACTACTACAAAGGTTGATAACTGGAATGGTGAAGTCTATAAGGGACTAATGCCTATCCGTCAGGGTATTATAAATTCCATGAACGTTGTAGCCTGCCGTGTACTTGAAAAGGTAACTCCAGAGCTTGCGTTCAGCTATCTTAAGAAGTTAGGATTTACTACACTTGTAGAATCGGAAACTGATGCAAATGGAAGAAGCTATACAGATATAAGCATTCCTCTTGCACTTGGTGGTATCACTCACGGTGTTACAAACCTTGAGCTTACAGCAGCTTATGCAACTATTGCAGGCGGCGGTGTTTACCACAAGCCTATTTATTATACAAAGATCCTTGATTATAAGGGAAATGTTCTTTTAGAGAATGATACCGGTGGAACTCAGGTTATCAAGAACTCTACTGCATGGCTCCTTACAGATGCGATGGTAGGTGTTACTACTGAGGGTACTGGTAAGAGACTTGCTTTTAGAGATGATGAAGTTTATTCAATGATAAAGGAGCATGTAAAGGAAAAGCTCGGCCTGAGTGATGATGAGGTATCTGGCAGCGATGAGTACAAGACAATGGTCAAGGATCTCAGCGAAGCAATGACTGGCATTAAGGTAGCTGGTAAGACAGGTACAACTCATGACTATACTGATGAATGGTTCGTTGGTTTTACTACTCATTATACAGCTGGTATCTGGACAGGTTTTGATAATAACCTGTCTCAGATTAATAAGAATTACCATCAGAATCTCTGGCGTAAGCTTATGGAGGAAATCGCAGTCCTTAAGGAGACCCCGGCAGAGGATTGGGAAATGCCGGATTCAATTGTTACTGCTAAAATCTGTACAAAGTGCGGAAAGCTTGCTGTTGACGGACTTTGTGATAGAGCAGGCCAAAGAAGCGGTGAAACTACAAAGGTCGAGTACTTTGCAAAGGGTACTGTGCCTGTTGAGAACTGTACCTGCCACGTAGCGGTAAGAATCTGTGCTGATTCAGGCGGAATTGCAGGTCCATACTGTCCAAATACATATACAAGGATCTATCTTCGTAAGGATGAGACTTCTTACACCTGGGATTCAGATTATGTATACCCTTCATGGCTTAAGAAGTGTAAGGTACATACTAGTGCAGCAGATCTTATCGTACCTGATACTAGTGAAGAGGATTCAGGAGGTGACGAAAGTTCACCTGATGAGGATTCTTCTGGCGGCGGTGCAGATAGCGGCGATGAGGGCAGCGAAGAATAAAAGGCAGTGGGCTTTTGTTAAATGGTTCACCAGACTTAAGACAGAAGAAATGTAAATAATCGTGTGAAAAATGGAGGATTTATGTACACCGTAAAATTGACAAAGCTTATTGAAAAAATGGAATTAGAGTGCGTTACCCCTGAAGTGGATTATGCAAATATCAGACTTACTCAGACTGATGTAAATAGACCGGCTCTTCAGCTTACAGGTTTCTTTGAGAATTTTGATTCAGAGCGTGTTCAGGTAATCGGTAATGTAGAATATTCATATATGCAGCAGCTTGGAGAAGAAAAGACCATTGAGATGGTAAGGAAGATAATGTCCTTTAAGATGCCTTGCATAGTGTTCTGCAGAAGCCTTCCTGTCAGTGAGGGAATAAAGAAGTGTGCGGTAGAGGCAGGAGTTCCTGTATTTTCAACTTCAAAGACTACTTCAGCCTTCATGGCAGAGGTAATAAGATGGCTCAATGTCGAGCTTGCACCAAGAATTGCTATCCACGGTGTTCTTGTAGATGTATACGGTGAAGGTCTTCTCATCATGGGCGAATCCGGCATCGGTAAGAGCGAGGCTGCTCTTGAGCTCATTAAGAGAGGTCATAGACTTGTAGCAGATGATGTAGTTGAAATCAAGAAGGTATCTGATGATACCTTAATTGGTTCATCACCTGAAAATATCAGACATCTTATCGAGCTTAGAGGTATAGGAATCATCGACGTAAAGACCTTATTCGGTGTAGAAGCGGTAAAGAATACTCAGTCAATCAATCTTGTCATCAAGCTTGAAGAGTGGCATAAGGATAAGGAATATGACAGACTTGGCATTGAGGAGCAGTATACTGAATTCCTCGGAAATAAGATAGTTTGTCATAACATTCCAATCAGACCGGGCCGTAACCTTGCAATTATCTGTGAATCTGCAGCTGTCAACTACCGTCAGAAGAAGATGGGCTATAATGCAGCTAAGGAATTCTACAATAGAATGGCCGGAGGCCTTATGAAACATAACGAGGATGATGATTGATTTGTATAGAAGACAAATGATCTGTAAAGAGGATGATGACTGATTTATATAGAAGAAAAATCATCTGTAAAGAGGAAAGTTTTTGGTATTAAAAAATAATAATATATATTTAACGGGAAAGGACATTAAGAAAATGGCTAAGTCAAACGCAAAGTATTGTTTCGGAGTAGATATCGGAGGAACAACCGTAAAGCTCGGATTATTTACCAAGGAAGGTGAGGTCCTTGATAAGTGGGAGATTCCTACAAACAGAGAGAATCATGGAGAAAGCGTTCCAGGAGATATTGCTGCTTCAATTCTAGCTAAGCTTGAAGAAAAGAATATTAATAAGGATGAAGTAATTGGTATGGGCTGCGGAGTTCCAGGACCAATGAAGCAGGATGGAACAGTACTTAAGTGTGCTAATCTCGGATGGGATATTTTTAATGTAAATGAGAAGATGGAGCAGCTGACAGGAATTACTTGTGCAGCTGGTAATGATGCTAATGTTGCAGCACTTGGTGAAATGTGGAAGGGTGCTGGAGCAGGCTATAAGAACATGGTAATGGTTACACTTGGTACAGGTGTTGGCGGCGGTGTTATCGTTGATGGTAAGATGATTGCAGGAAGCAATGGTGCTGGCGGCGAAATCGGACATATGGTAGTTAATCCTGCTGAGACGGCGGTATGTGGCTGCGGAGGTCATGGACATCTTGAGCAGTATGCTTCAGCAACTGGTGTTGTCAGAATGGCAACAGAGCAGCTTAAGAGTGAAACAAGACAGACAGCTCTTAGAAATTTTGAAAAGCTTACAGCAAAGGATATCTTTGATCAGGCAAAGGCAGGAGATGAGGTTGCAGTAGAGCTTGTTGATAAGCTTGGCTTCTATCTTGGTTTTGCACTTGGAAATGTTGCCTGTGTATGCGACCCACAGGCCTTCATCATCGGCGGCGGTGTTTCAAGAGCAGGAGATATCCTCATAGATGCTATTTCAAAGCATTATAATGAAAATGTAATGTTTGCACTTAAGAATAAGGATTTCAAGATTGCTACTCTTGGAAATGATGCAGGTATTTATGGAAGTGCAAAGCTCATCCTCGATATTGTTAAGGGTGAAGATGTTACTGCAGACTAATAGGTAGAGATGGCAAGTAAGATGGATTTTAAGCAGGAATTGTTAAATATAATAAAGAATGGCTCTCTTCTTTTAGATGAGCCGATGAGCAGGCATACCACCTTTGGTACGGGCGGGCCTGCTAGCTTCTTTGTGAAGGAGCAGGGAAGAGATGCGGGTAAAGAGGCTGCTAGTGTGATTGCTCTTTGCCAGAAAGAGAAAATGCCTTATTATATTCTTGGCAATGGAAGTAATGTCCTATTTGCAGATGAGGGATATGACGGCCTTGTAATTTACATGGCTCCTGACAATGCAGAGGATATTGTAATAGAAGAAAAGAAAGCTTCTTTTAAGGTAAGTGTAAATGCCGGGGCAATGCTCGGCGCTACTGCGACAAAGGTGAGCCGCCTTGGAGGCAGAGGCTTTGAATTTGCAGCAGGAATTCCTGGAAGCGTCGGCGGTGCTGTATTTATGAATGCCGGTGCCTATGATGGCCAGATAAATGATGTCATAGTAAATGCAGAGGTTTATCTGATAGAAAATGGCGAAGTGACCAGGAAGGTCTTTGGTAAAGAGGATCTGAAGCTATCTTATAGGCATAGCGCTCTTATGGAGCATGAAGAAAATGGCAGTGCAGTCATCTGCGCTGCGGCAGAGTTTGAAGTCAAAAAAGGAAATGCAAAGGAAGCTATGGACCTGATTGCTGAGCTTAGGGAAAAAAGAGTCAGCAAGCAGCCACTTGAATATAAGAGTGCGGGAAGTACCTTTAAAAGGCCTGAAAATAATTATGCAGGAAAGCTTATTCAAGAGGCAGGACTTAGAGGTTATAGCGTAGGCGATGCTCAGGTTTCAGAAAAGCATTGCGGCTTTGTAATAAATAAGGGAGCTGCAACTACAGGTGACATTGTTACTTTAATGAGAACTGTAATTGACAGAGTATATGAAAATAGCGGAATAAGGCTTGAGCCTGAGGTGAGACTTGTTGGTGTAAGCCTTTAAGAAAAGGTATTGAGGAGAGGGTGGTATCATGAAGGAAGAGACAGGTAGAAATATTATGAGGTTCGTTATAGTGACGGGTCTTTCAGGCGCGGGAAAAAGTACGGCGCTTAAGACATTAGAAGACTATGGTTATTTTTGCGTAGACAATCTTCCTCTTTTACTTATATCTGAATTTGCAAGAATCATGGTCAAGGGCAATAATGCTCTTGATAAGATTGCTCTTGGAATTGATATAAGAAGCGGAGAGGAAATCGGAACAATTGGTGATATATTAAATCAGATAAAGGAGATGGGCGTCCAGTATGAGGTGCTCTTCCTTGAATCTAATACTAAAGAGCTCATAAAGCGCTATAAGGAGACTAGAAGAGCTCATCCTCTATCAGGTGCAAAGGGAAATGTAGAGGATGGAATAAAGAGAGAAAGAGAGCTGCTCGGCTATTTAAAGGAGCATGCTAATTATGTGGTAGATACTTCAAAGCTCCTTGTAAGGGATTTAAAGCAGGAACTTGAGCATATCTTTGTAGAAAATGGAGATTTTAATAATTTTGTAATTTCAATTTCTTCTTTTGGTTTTAAGTATGGTATTCCAATAGATGCAGATCTTGTAATGGATGTAAGATTTTTGAACAATCCGTTCTATGTACCAGAGCTAAAGCCTTTATCAGGAAGAGATAAGGAAGTATTTGACTATGTAATGGCTAGTCCTACGGCAGAGGAATTTCTTAATAAGTATTTAGATCTGCTTAATTTCCTAATTCCTCAGTATAAGAAGGAGGGAAAGACAAATCTTGTCATAGGAATCGGCTGTACAGGTGGAAGACATAGATCAGTTGCTGTTGCCATAGAGCTTGGCAGAAGACTTATGGACGGTGAGTATGTAATCAAGGTAGACCATAGGGATCTAAGCAGAGATGTCAGCAGGTAGAGGTGATAAATTGAGCTTTTACGATAATTTGCGCAATGAGATTATTAATATTTCTGAAGCTTATGAAAAGCGCGGCAGGTTGTCAAACAGTGTTACCTTAGAGGATAGGGCAGAGTATATAAGATATGAATTTCTTCAGTGCGGAGGCATGAATGATCCTGAAAAATCTTATAGAGTTACTTTCTCCTTTGATTCAAGGGAAAAGGCGGAGACCTTTGCAGAGGTGATTTATTTAGCTGCAAAGGAGGCTGATCTGTCATCGCTTATGGATATGAATGTAATTAAGCTTTCCTTAAGCAGCGGCATGCTTTACATAAAGGACAGCGATGCTATTTCAGCGCTGCTTCAGATAATGGGTGCTTCACATGCCATGATGGAGCTTGAGAATATAAAAATTCTCAAGAACCTCAGAAATAATTTGAATAGAAAGGTAAATTGTGAAGCAGGAAATATTGGAAAAGCTGTTAAGGCAGCAGGTAAGAGAATAGATGACATAAATTTCCTGAAAGAAAGGGGAGCTTTTGATGGGCTGCCTGAGGATTTAAAGGAAATAGGCAATCTTAGAATCATGTACCCTGAGGATAGCCTTAGCGAGCTTGGAGAAAAGCTGAAGGAGAAGCTTGGAAAGAGCGGCGTGAGCCATCGCCTTGATAAGCTTTCTGCCGAAGCAGAGAAAATACGAAAAAGTGAACAAAAAAATTGAAGAAATTTCGCATATTTGTGTATTTTTACACAAATAGTAAAAATTGACTTGACTTAGTCCAAATGTTGATATAATATTGTCTTTGAATTCGGAGTTTTTTGTAATTTATGGATTTGAGTAACAGATAATATTAACATTGCGGAGGAGTAAGATGGTTTCAAAAGTAATGAGTATTAGCGAAAAGGCTAATCTTGTACCAATCAAGATAGCAGAGCTTGTATCAATCGCAAATCAGTTCGATTCAAGTATTCACATTGAGCAGGACGACAAAGTTGTAAATGTAAAGAGCATTATGGGAATGATGGGACTTGGCATAACAACAGGAACAGAGTTTAAGGTTACTGCAGACGGTGAAGATGAGAGTCGCGCCATCGAAAAAATCGAGCAGTATGTCTGTGCTCTTGCTAGCTAAAAATCAGGTCATTTTGTGAATGCAAATTTACAAACTCACTAATACCCGCGGGCAATCCCGTGGGGTTGCATAGCGACCCTGAGTGAGTAGCCTAAGTTCTTTGAAAACTACGTTAAGAGAGAATATATAGTTACCTACGGATGTAGTACCAAGTCTGTAGCTCTAAGGTTAGTGATTAAACAATTCTGAGGTATAGGAACAGTGTTGCTTACATAAAACCTCTCATTAACATTGGCGATGGTACACTAACCACTCTTCGGAGTGAGTAATTAAATCCTTATAGGATTTAAAGGCGGTTCCTCCCACAGGCAAGCCTGTGGGAGGAACCGCCGAAAATTTTATGACGGAAACTTAGCACCGTCAAAAATAATTTTATATGGAAGACTATCTTAAATGCATGAGATGGCCTTCAGAAGGAGACAAAATGCATAGAGTTTATAATTTCTCAGCTGGCCCAGCAGTTCTTCCAGAGGAAGTACTTAAGCAGGCACAGGAAGACATGTTTGATTACAAGGGAACAGGCATGTCAGTTATGGAAATGAGCCATCGTTCAAAGGCTTTCCAGAACATCATCGATGAAGCAGAGCAGGATATCAGAGATCTCATGAACATTCCTGCAAATTACAAGGTTCTTTTCCTTCAGGGCGGCGCAAGCCAGCAGTTCGCTGCAATCCCTATGAACCTCATGGTAAACCACAAGGCTGGTTATATCGTAACAGGTCAGTGGGCAAAGAAGGCAGCTCAGGAAGCAAAGAAGTATGGTGAAGTAGTTGAGCTTGCATCAAGCGCAGACAAGACTTTCTCATACATCCCAGACGTATCAAATCTTGACATCCCGGATGATCTTGACTATGTATATATCTGCCAGAACAACACAATCTACGGAACAAGATTCCCACAGCTTCCAGATACAAAGGGCAAGCTTCTTGTATCAGACGTTTCATCAATGTTCTTATCAGAGCCAGTTGATGTAACAAAGTATGGTCTTATCTACGGCGGTGTTCAGAAGAACGTTGGACCTGCAGGTCTTGTTATCGACATCATCCGTGAAGATCTCATCCGTGACGATCTTGACAGCAAGGTTCCTACAATGCTTCAGTTCAAGACTCAGGCTGACAATGGTTCTCTTTACAACACACCTAACTGCTGGTCAATCTATATCTGCGGCCTTGTATTCAAGTGGTTAAAGAAGATGGGCGGCCTTGAGGCTATGAAGAAGGTTAATGAAGAGAAGGCAGCTATCCTTTATGATTTCCTTGATAACAGCAAGATGTTCAGCTCAACAGTAGCAAAGGCAGACCGTTCTCTTATGAACGTTCCTTTCGTTACAGGTAATGCAGACATTGATGCTAAGTTCGTTGCAGAGTCAAAGGCAGCAGGCTTCGAGAACCTTAAGGGACATAGATCAGTTGGCGGTATGCGTGCATCTATCTACAACGCTATGCCAATCGAGGGCGTAAAGGCTCTTGTTGAGTTCATGGATAAGTTCGAGAAGGAAAATCAGTAATTAATTATATAAACTTGTTGACAGGTAAATAAGACAAAATGATGCGAGACGATAGTTTCAGACTGCATCATCGAATCTCATGATAAAATTCTAAAGGAGATTAGGTAAAATGGTTAAATACGCAACATTAAATCCAATTTCTCAGAGCGGTCTTTCAAAGCTTCCTGAGACATATAAGTTAACAGAAAATGTAGACGAGAGCGACGTTATCCTTGTTCGTTCAGCAGTTATGCACGACATGGAATTCAGCGATAATCTTAAGGCTATTGCAAGAGCAGGAGCAGGTGTTAATAACATTCCTCTTGACAAGGCAGCAGATAAGGGTATTGTAGTATTCAATACTCCAGGTGCTAATGCAAATGGTGTTAAGGAATTAGTTATCGGTGGTCTTATGCTTGCAGCTCGTGACGTTATCGGCGGTGTAGAGTGGGTTAAGGCAAATGCTTCAGATGCAAACATTGGTAAGGCAATGGAGAAGGCTAAGAAGAATTTTGCTGGCCATGAAATTGCTGGTAAGAAGCTTGGTGTAATCGGTCTTGGAGCAATTGGTGTTCTTGTTGCTAATGCAGCAAACAGCCTTGGTATGGAAGTAATCGGATGTGATCCATACCTTTCAGTAAGCAATGCACTTCATCTTTCTCGTTCAGTTAAGATCGTAAAGACGAGAGAAGAGATCTTCAGTGAGTGTGATTACATTACAGTACATGTTCCACTTCTTGACGATACAAAGAAGATGATTAATAAAGAGACAATCGCTCAGATGAAGGACGGCGTGGTTATCCTTAACTATGCTAGAGACCTTCTTGTAGATGATGATGCGATGGAAGAAGCACTTAATTCAGGTAAGGTTGCTAAGTACCTTACAGACATTCCGAATGCTAAGACTGCAAACATGAAGAATGTTATTGCTACTCCTCACCTTGGCGCATCAACAGAAGAAGCAGAAGATAACTGTGCATCTATGGCAGCAGATGAGCTTGTTGATTTCATTGAGAATGGTAATATCACAAATTCAGTAAACTATCCAGCAGTAGATGTTGGTAAGCTTAAGGTAGGAGCAAGAATCTGCATCTGCCATAAGAACATTCCTAACATGCTTACACAGTTCACAAGCTATTTCGCTGAGACAGGTGTAAACATCGAGACAATGGTAAATAAGAGCAGAGGCGAGTATGCTTACTCAGTTCTTGATGTAGCTACAACAGTTACAGACAAGGCAGTTGAGAAGATCAAGGCTATAAACGGTGTTCTCAAGGTTCGTGTTATTACAAAGTAATTAAAGACTTTTTAGGTTTTATGGCTGAAGCCAAAAAGTGTTATATGAGAGATGGCAGTGGCCATAAAGATAGATTTGTATACAAGTCTTAAATAATGGTAAAATAGAGCGGAGAAGGTGCCCTTAAGAGTATCTTTTCCGCTTTTTTATTTAATTTTTACCTTGACAGAGGCAGTGTCTAAAGGTAAAATTCTAGATGCGTTTATTATATAGATATAAGATTAGAATTAATAATATGGTACTTAGATTTTTTCAATGAAAAGAGGGATAATATGGCAGTTATTGATATACATTCACACATTCTTCCGGGAATAGATGATGGAAGCCGTGATCTTGAAACTACCAGGAAGCTGATGGAAGAGGGGGCAAGGCAGGGAGTTGAAGTGTTCTGCGCTACACCTCATTTTTATCAGGCACAGAATTCAATAAGTAAATTTCTAGAAAGAAGAGATGAGGCCTATAAAAAGACCTTGGACATGTATGATAAACAGCCGCTTAATGGAAAAATGCCGAATATGAAGGTTGCAGCTGAGGTTTATTATTTTATGGGCGTTGGAGAAGCTAACGACATAGAGAAGCTCTGCTATACTGATACCAGAGTGCTTTTACTTGAAATGCCCTTTGCCCAGTGGGATAAGCACGTTGTAAGAGATGTGGAAAAGCTTATTGAAAGGCAGGAGCTTAAGCTAATAATTGCGCATATTGAAAGATACTATAAATTCCAGAAGGATAAGAGCTTTTGGAATGAGGTATTCTCAATGCCTGTATATCCTCAGCTCAATGGTGAGATTTTTGAAAAGTTCATGGACAGGCTCTTTGCCTTCAAGCACATAAAGGCTGATGAGGAAATCCTGCTTGGTAGTGATTGCCATAATCTTAAGAACAGAAAGCCGAATTTAGAGATGGCAAGAGGTGCAATCGAAAAGAAATTCGGAAGAAAAACTCTTGAAGAAATCGATCGCAGAGGAAGTAAACTTTTGGGAATAAACCAATAAAAATACGCTTAATTTTGTATGTTTGCTTGAAAATAGAAGGGGCTTGTGTTATAATTTAAAATTAGTTATATTAATTTTGATATCGGGAGGAAATTAAAATGTCAGAACCAATGTTCTTACAGCCAGTTTTTAAGGAGACAATCTGGGGTGGTAATAAGTTAAAATCAATATATGGATATGATATCCCATCAGAGACTACAGGAGAGGCCTGGTCAGTTTCTGCTCATCCAAACGGAGATTGTGAAATTATTTCAGGAAGTTTTAAGGGTGAAAAGCTCAGCAAGGTATATGCAGAGCATAGAGAGCTCTTTGGCGGATATGCTAAGGACGTATTCCCTCTTTTAATAAAGATAATTGATGCGAAGTCAGATCTTTCAATCCAGGTTCATCCAGATGATGATTATGCAGGAAAGAATGAGAATGGTTCTCTTGGAAAGATGGAGTGCTGGTATATCCTTGATTGTGAAAAGGATACCAAGATCATTGTAGGTCATAATGCTTCATCAAAGGAAGAACTCAGAAAGATGATAGAAGAAAAGCGCTGGGGTGATCTCATCCGTGAAATCCCTATTAAGCCAGGTGATTTCTTCCAGATCGTGCCAGGTACTGTACATGCCATCAAGGGAGGAACTCTTATCCTTGAAACTCAGCAGAACAGCGATATTACCTATAGACTTTATGATTATGACAGACTTCAGAATGGAAAGCCACGTGAGCTTCACATTGAGAAGAGCATTGATGTTGTTAACTGTCCTCATGAAGACCATCTCGCTGAAAATGTAATTGAAAAAGAGGAAGGAGCATCAAAGGTTACACGTCTTATTTCATGTAAGTATTATGAAGTAAGAAAGCTTGATGTTGATGGAAGCCTTACTACTGGCAATCTGAAGCCATTCTCAATTTACAGCATTCTTAAGGGAGAGGGCACTGTAAATGGTACACCGGTTAAACTCGGCGACCATTTCATTCTTACTTCAGATATCGAAAAGGCAGAATTCAAGGGTAATATGATGATCATTACATCAAGACCTGTTTAATTTAATATGGCTAGCTTTAATTATGATAATAGAGCCTTCAGAGGGCTTAGTAAGCTTTGGGATCTCATAGTGGTAAGTCTGTTATTCGACCTTTTTGCATGGCCTGCATATTTTATGTTCCAGGTTTTTGCGGGAAGCTTTACCAGCTATGAGGATCTCATGATAAAGGCACTCTTTGTTGGTGTCTGCATGGTTCCAATAGGACCTGCTCTTACTGCAATGTACTACACAACAATGAAGTCAATAAGAAAGGACAGAGGTTATGTAGTTAAATCGTTCTTTCATGCCCTGAAGCTTAATTTTGTCCAGGGGGCAATAGTTGGAGCAATACTTGGAGTGTGCATGACGATAATCGTTTTTAATTTCAGATTGGTATGGAATGACCGTGCTGCGGATAATTCAGTAAATCTGTTTAATATTACCTTTATCGTAACTGCAGCTGTTACAATATTGCTTGGCTTATTTGCAGTTATGTATTTTCCGGTGCTTTCAAGATTTTCAAATACAACGGCAAATCTTGCTAAGTCATCGATTTTTATGGCAGGAAGACATATCGGATGGTCATTTGTGATGCTGCTTATTGTTGTGGTATCAATATTTGCGATATTTATAATACTGCCTCTTATGTTCGTATTACCAGCAGTTGCAACTCTTATCTATTCCTTCCCTTGTGAGAAGGTGCTCGGAAGATATGTTACAAAGCCGGCGCCAGCTAAAAAGCCAGAGGGTGAAGAAGGCGTATCAGATGATAATGGTGTTGACACCTGGTATATTGACGACTGATATTTAGTCTATTTAAATCTCGGATCTATGGCGTATTGCGCCTTGATTAATAAAGGAAACAAAAAGCTTTTTACGGCTGCATATTTTCCGTGAGCGGGAATTTATGCGGGAAAAACATACGCAGAAATAAAATGATATTTGCGGATATGTTTAGCGCTCAGAAACGGAGAGATTAATGGATTCAATTGAGAAGAAGGTCTATGATCTGATGGATTGGGGTGGAATCGAAGGTCTTGCGTATTCAGACCTGGATGCACCACAGGATGTACTTGGAGTACATGAAACTGAAGATGGGTCGGTGATATGTGCTATCTGTCCAGGTGCAAGAGAAGCGAAACTTCTCCTTAATGGCAAAAAAATCGATATGTACCTTGAGGACAAATTCGGTTTCTTTGCAACCTTTGTAAAGAAAAAGAAGGTCGGAGTGCATAGCTTTGAGTTCACTCTGAATAATGGAGAAGTAATCGAAAGAGGAGATCCTTATGCATTTGATACTCAGATAAATGGTGAGGATGAGGACCTTTTCAATAAAGGCATTCATTATACAATTTATAATAAGCTTGGTGCGCATCCAATGACAATAAATGGAGTTGAAGGTACTTATTTTGCAGTATGGGCTCCAAATGCAGTTCGTGTATCGGTTGTTGGTGAATTCAATAAGTGGGATGGAAGAGTTTATCCTATGAAGAAACTTCGTGCTTCTGGTATTTTTGAGCTCTTTATTCCAGGTGTTGGAAAGGGTGCAATTTATAAGTATGAGGTAAAGGCACGTGGAGATAATCTGACTTATCTTAAGGCAGATCCATATGCAAATGCTGCAGAGTTCCGCCCTCATACTGCATCAGTTGTTACTGATATTTCAAAGCTTCAGTGGACAGATGATGAATGGATCGAAAAGAGAAAGAAATATGATTATAAAAAGGAGCCGATGTCAATTTATGAAGTGCATCTTGGCTCATGGAAAAAGCCGGTAGAGAAGAATGGTTCCTTCTATAATTACCGTGATCTTGCAGTTATGCTTGCTGATTACGTTAAGAAGATGGGCTATACTCATGTTGAGCTGCTTCCAATAATGGAGCATCCTCTCGATGCTTCATGGGGCTACCAGGTAACTGGTTATTATGCTCCAACAAGTAGATATGGAACACCTGAGGATTTTGCTTATTTCATGAACTACATGCACGAGCAGGGAATAGGCGTTATTCTTGACTGGGTTCCAGCACATTTCCCTAAGGATACTTTCGGACTTGCTGCCTTTGATGGCACCTGTCTTTATGAAAATAAGGATCCTCGTAAGGGCATGCATCCTCATTGGGGAACTCTTATCTTTGACTATGCAAGACCAGAGGTAAGTAACTTCCTTATAGCCAATGCGCTTTTCTGGGCAAAGGTCTATCATGCAGATGGTATCAGAATGGATGCCGTTGCGTCTATGCTTTACCTTGACTACGGAAGAGAAGCTGGCGAATGGGTTCCTAATAAGGACGGCGGTAATGAGAATTATGAAGCTATTGAGCTTCTTCATCATTTGAATTCTGTATTCCATAAGCAGACAGACAATGCGCTTGTTATTGCTGAGGAATCAACAGCATGGCCAAATGTTACTAAGTCTGTTGACGAGGGCGGCCTTGGCTTTGATCTTAAATGGAATATGGGATGGATGAATGATTTCCTTAAGTATATGCAGCAGGATCCACTTTTCCGTAAGGGAGTGCATGGAATGCTTACCTTCTCAATGGTATATGCTTATTCAGAGAATTTCATTCTTGTATTATCTCATGATGAGGTTGTTCATGGAAAGTCACCTATGATTTACAAGATGGTAGGTAAGGATTCAGAGAAGTTTGCTAATCTTCGTCTTGCTTACGGTTTTATGACAGCTCACCCAGGAAAGAAGCTTCTTTTCATGGGAAATGAAATTGCTCAAACTAGAGAATGGGATGAGGATAAGAGCATATCCTGGAATCTTTTAGATGCAGATGAACATAAGAAAATCCAGAGATATTGCGCAGATTTAAATAAGCTCTATACCGGTAATACTGCAATGCATGAGCTTGATTATGATAAGGCTGGTTTCCAGTGGATTTCAAGTCTTGATGCAGACCATTCTATTGTTAGCTTCCTTAGAAGATCTAGCGATGGTGAGGTGCTTTTTGTAATAGCAAACTTTACACCTGTAGTATATAAGAATTATAGGGCAGCAGTTCCACTTCCAGGAAAATATACTGAAATCTTCAATTCTGATGATGTAAAGTATGGAGGAGAGGGCAATGTAAATGAGGAAACTGTTACAACAAGACTCCTTCCTACAGATGGTCAGCCATACGCTGTAAAGATCAATCTTTGCGGACTTGGTGTTGAGATATTTAAATACGAGCCAGCACCTTACATGGTAATGGAAGAAGATGATGAGGATATTAATGATGTTGATGCTTTAGGTACAGAGAAAGCAAGCAAGAAAAAGCAAGCTAAGAAGGCCGTAGTTAAAAAGGCGGCTGCAAAGAAGCCAGCGGCTAAGAAGACTGTAGCTAAAAAGGCAGAAGCAAAGGCCCTAGCTAAAAAGGTCGAAGTAAAGGCCGAGGAAAAGCCAGTTGAAAAGAAGGCAGAGACCAAGAAGACAGAGCCAAAGAAAGCAGCAGCCAAAAAGGCTGTAGCTGAAAAGGCGGAAGTAAAGGCTGAGGAAAAGCCAGTTGAAAAGAAGGCAGAAATCAAGAAAGCAGAGCCAAAGAAAGCGGTAGCCGAGAAGGCTGTAGTTGAAAAGGCGGAAGTAAAGGCCGAGGAAAAGCCTGTAGAAAAGAAGGCAGAGACCAAGAAGGCAGAGCCGAAGAAAGCAGCAGTCAAGAAGGCTGTAGCTGAAAAGGCGGAAGTAAAGGCCAAGAAAAAGCCAGTTGAAAAGAAGGCAGAGACCAAGAAGGCAGAGACCAAGAAGGCAGAGCCAAAGAAAGCAGCAGCCAAGAAGAGTGAAGTAAAAAAGCCTGCAAAAAAGGCAAAGAAATAAAAGGAGAAACGAAGCATGCTTGATTTTATGAACTTTGAAGCAGCAACTTCAGCAGTTGGCGATATACAGACAAAGGTATCTGATATATCATCAACGCTTGAAAAGATTTACCCAAAGCTTATTGACTTTGGCGGAAAGCTATTAATGGCAATAATTGTCTATATCATTGGAAGCAAGATAATAAAGTTTGCAATGAAGCTTTCAGATAAGATGATGGAAAAGTCAAAGCTTGATAAGGGTGTTCAGGGATTCCTTAAATCAGTACTTAAGTTCCTGCTTTACTTTGTTCTTTTAGTTGTTATCTGCGGTCAGGTAGGTATTGATACAGCATCAATTATTACACTTCTTGGAACAGCAGGTCTTGCATTCTCACTTGCACTTCAGGGAAGCTTATCAAATTTTGCAGGTGGAATTCTTATCCTTGTATTAAAGCCATTTACCGTTGGTGATTTCATCAATGCACAGGGATTTGAAGGAACTGTAGAGAAGATCGATATCTTCTATACAACACTTCTTACACTTGATAACAAAGCAGTAGTACTTCCAAACGGTACACTTTCAAATGGTTCAATCATAAATGTAACAAGAGAGCCTATGAGAAGACTTGATGTTAAGGTTCCAATTGATTATTCAAATGACATCAAGAAGGCAACAGACGTTCTTACAAAGGTTCTTGAGAAGGAAGAGCTCAGAGTTAAGGAAAAGCCAGTAGAAGTAATTGTTGTTGAATTTGGCGATGATGCAATCATTCTTGAAATCCACTCATGGTTCTTAAAGGAAAACTTTGCAGCTTATAGATCAGCAGTTCTTACAGATGTTAAGAAGGCATTTGATGAGAATGGTCTTACAATTCCGTTTAAGCAGCTTGTTGTACATTCTTCAGATGAAGGTGTTAAAGTTGTAAACAAGTAAAAGTAGATATTAAATAAAAAATTTATTTGACATGGGTATCAAATTGTCTTATGATACCCATATCATTTTTATAATGTGTTTTAAGTTTATATATGTCTTAAATATGTGTTCTATAAATCAGGCGAAAGCCTAGCTAAGGAGAAATATATATATGGAAAAGGTAACTGATTACTTTGGCTGTAACGTATTTGGCGATTCAGCTATGAAGGAAAGACTTCCTAAGAAGACTTATGATGCCTTCAAGAAAATGGTAGATAATGGAGAGGAGCTTGATCCTCAGGTTGCTGAGGCAGTGGCAAATGCCATGAAGGATTGGGCAATCGAGCATGGTGCAACTCACTATACTCATTGGTTCCAGCCTATGACAGGTTATACAGCAGAAAAGCAGGATTCTTTTATTACACCAGCTCCAGAAGGAAAGGCTCTTATGGATTTCTCTGGAAAAGAGCTCATAAAGGGCGAGCCAGACGCATCTTCTTTCCCATCAGGTGGACTTCGTAATACCTTTGAGGCAAGAGGTTATACAACTTGGGATACAACATCACCAGCCTTCCTTAAGGATGATGGAGCAGGCCCTATTCTATATATTCCAACAGCCTTCTGTTCATATACAGGAGAGGTTCTTGACAAGAAGACTCCGCTCCTTCGTTCAATGGAAGCAATTAGCAATCAGGCTGTAAGAGTATTAAGACTCCTTGGTGATAAGACAGTTAAAAAGGTAGACTGTAGCATCGGACCAGAGCAGGAATACTTTATAATAAGCAAGGATAATTACGCAAAGCGTGAAGACCTTGTATTTACAGGAAGAACTTTATTTGGAGCAATGCCTCCAAAGGGCGAGGAAATGGATGACCATTACCTTGGAACCATTCCTGAGAGAATCCAGAAGTTCATGAAGGAAGTTAATGAAGAACTCTGGAAACTTGGCGTTTATGCAAAGACTCAGCATAATGAGGTTGCACCAGGTCAGCATGAAATAGCTGTTATTTTCGAAACAGCAAATATTGCAACTGATCATAACCAGCTTGTAATGGATATTTTAAAGAGAGTAGCAGAGCATCACGATCTGGAGTGTCTTCTTGCGGAGAAGCCATTTGCCGGACTTAGCGGATCAGGAAAGCATGACAACTGGAGTCTTGTAACAGATTATGGCAAGAATCTCTTAAATCCGGGTAAGAGACCTCATGAGAACCTTCAGTTCCTTCTTTTCCTTTCAGCTGTTATACGTGCGGTAGATTTACATTCTCCTCTTCTTCGTCTTTCAGCAGCAGTGCCAGGAAATGACCATAGACTTGGAGCAAATGAAGCACCACCAGCTATTATTTCTGTATTCCTTGGCGAGCAGTTAAATGACATCCTTGAGCAGATTTCAGAAAAAGGTGCAGCAACTTCATCACTTGAAGCTAGCTGGCTTAAGGTTGGCGCAGCAGCACTTCCGGCTCTTAAGAGAGATACAACCGATAGAAACCGTACTTCACCATTTGCATTTACTGGTAATAAGTTCGAGTTCCGTATGCTTGGTTCATCTTCATCTATAGCAGGTGCAAATACAATACTTAATACAATCGTTGCAGAGAGTCTTTCAGATTTTGCTGACGAGCTTGAACAGGCTAGCTCAGAGGCAGCAAATGGTATTGAAAGAGCTGCAATAATTGAAAAGACAGTTCTTAATATCGTTAAGAAGAACTACGAAGATCATAAGAGAATCATTTTTGATGGAAATGCATATTCTGAGGAGTGGAAGGCAGAGGCAGCAAAGCGCGGTCTTCCAAATGTAAAGACAATGGTAGATGCAATTCCATACAGAGTTGAAAAGGATACTGTTGAAATGTTCAAGAAGTTCGGTGTTTATACCGAAGTTGAGCTTAATTCAAGAGTTACAATAGATTATGATAATTATTGTAAGGCAATCGGAATAGAAGCAAAGACCATGATAGAGATGGTTGAAAAGCTTTATGTTCCAGCAATCATCAAGGCTACCAAGCGTCTTGCAGATGATATTAATGCTATCAGACTTGCAGTACCAGAAGCAAGAGTTACTGTACAGACAAAGATGCTTACAGAGATGAGCGATCTTCTTGCAGAAACATACAGAAGATTTGAATCCTTGCGTGACCTTCAGGCTCAGGCACTTACCATCGAAAAGGGACCAAAGCGTGCTAATTTCTATAAGGATAGCGTTTGCCCGGAAATGGAAGCACTTAGAAAACCTATAGATAGACTTGAAATTATGGTCGGAAAGGAAAGCTGGCCAGTACCAAGCTATGCAGATATGCTTTATGAGGTTAGCTACTAATAGTATTGTTTAGTTAAGACATCTCCATCCTAATTGAAGAATAATCATTAGGATGGAGTTTTTTTATGAGTTTTCAAAAAGCCTGCTTAAAATATCCACTTAAAAACTACATTAACGAAATTATTCCTGTCTAGGCAAGAGATGAAAGAAAATAGTGACCTTTTGAAATTAATTCTTGAAAGAAGAGGTAAGATTTGGTAAAATAATTGGTATACTAAAGAAGTTCGGATTTGAGGTAAAAGAAAGAAGTTCGAATTTGAGGTAAAAGAAAGAACCTCGGATTTGAGGTAAAAGAAAGAAACTGAGAAAGAAATATACCAGAATCGAACAATTAAAAATCAGAATAAAGTTGACTAGGAGGCTTAATGGATCTTCTTTTATTGTATATTGAAATTAATGTTTTCTGTATTTTGGTGGCTCTAGTTGTATTGATAAAATCCTTTGGAATAACTCAAATGGCGTCTCAAAGAATTTTTACAATGAGTCTTATCAGCATGATATTATTCATAGCCTCTGATATGATTGCCTATGTTTTACAGACTGTGAATTCGGTAGATGTGAGTTTTGGAGTAATGGTCTGTAAGGCAATTTATTTTAATTCTACAACTGTAATGTGCTATATGTGGATGCTGTACTTTGAGTATGTAAGAGGAGATAAGCTCTCTAAGGACAAGGAGAAGCAGGTTATTAAAGCGGGACTTTGCATTATACAGTTTGTTCTGACAATGCTGAATTTTAAGTTCGGATTTTTCTTTAAGATATATGATGGAAGCTATGAAAGAGGAAAATTCTTTATAGTGCAGTATATCTTTGCATATACTTATGTCATAGGTTCAATTATACACGCTATAGTATTAGGAATTGGATCAAGGAACTATGTCGATAAAAGCGATCTTATTACAGTAATCTTATTTCCACTTTTTCCTGCAATAGCAGGAATACTGCAGTTCTTTTATCCGAGTCTTCCTCTTGCGGCACCGGCAATTACTCTGTCAATGCTTCTGTTATATCTGAATGCGCTTGAAAATATGATATCTCTAGATCCTCTGACAGGTGTAGGAAACAGAAAGAGACTAATGTGGATGATATCAAAGAAAATGAGGGATTATAATGAAGGAGATGATGACATTTACATTCTTATGATTGATGCAAATGGCTTTAAGCAGATAAATGATACTTACGGACACATAGAAGGGGATGAAGCCTTAAAGAGAATCGCAAGGGCTCTTAAAGAGGCGTCAAAAGAACTAAAGAAAAAACCGCAGGTGGCACGTTTTGGCGGCGATGAATTCGTAATTCTTGCTGAAAATGATGATGAAGCTGAGATTGATAAGGTATGCACAAGAATCCATGAGGTCTTAAAGGTAATCAACGAAGAATATACTCTTCCTTATAAGCTTGAGGTGAGCATAGGAAAGGCAAAGTATTTGAGCAGCATTAAGACTGTAAAGGAATTTATAGATGCAGCAGATGATGAGCTTTATAAAGTAAAAAAAGCTTTAAAAGTCGGAAGATAATTTTAATAAAAATCTGGATATTAAATCCGCTTCTTATTGGAAATGTGTTCTGATGTGTGTTTTTAGTAACTCTTTGTAGAATTTTTTGAAATGCAAGATATAACAAAAATGCCCTCTCTTAAATAATGAGAGGGCATTTTTTTTCTTAAAACGGGGAAAATACATAAGTTGACATAGGGCGGCAAAAGTGGTAGAATTAAAAGATGTGTAAGTAGGCGGAAGGGATAATTGCGCCCTTTTTACATTAGAAAATTTAAGTAGGTTTTATATGACAATTAATGTTGATGGATTAAATATAAACTATAAAATTTCCTATAGGGGAGAAATGGCTGAAGGCTCTTTAGAAAGTAAAGATAAGGAAGTCACCTTTAAGGAAGATGAAGAGGTTGCTGTAATTTTAGAGGGATGGGGGACTAATATCCCTGTATATGATTCAGTAGCGGCTACCATAAATACCAAAATGAAGGTTCTTTTATTCGACCTCCCGGGCTTTGGCGAAAGTGATGAGCCAAAAGAAGCGTGGTCAGTAGATGATTATTCGGATTTTTTCATAAAGCTTCTTGATGCTCTTGGCATAAAAAAGTGCACGCTTATCGGACATTCCTACGGTGGAAGAATGATAATAAAGCTTGCAGCAAGAGAGAGCATACCTTTTGAGATAAAGAGGATAGTGCTTATAGATAGCGCTGGCATCATGCCAAAGAGAAGCTTTAAGCAGAAAATGAAGGTAAAGAGATATAAGCTCCTAAAGAAGATATTATTAAGTAAGCCTATTCATGCGATGTTCAGAAATATTATAGATGACTGGGCAAAGAATCAGGGCTCAGCAGATTATAGAAATGCATCGCCTATGATGAAAAAGTGCATGGTAAAGGCAGTTAATGAAGATCTTACAGATTGTCTTCCTAAAATAAGGCAGGATACTCTCCTTATATGGGGAGATAAAGATACTGCGACTCCTATATCTGATGCAAAGCTTATGGAAGAAAAGATTCCTAGCTCGGGTCTTGCGGTTATTCCTGGAACGGGGCATTACAGCTTTTTAGAAAATCCGGGCCTGTTTAAGAGCATAATGCAATCTTATTTTGAGATAAAGTAATAGTAATAATAAATGGAGCAATACGATGGACATCTTTTTATTGATATTTACGCTTGTTGCAGCAGCGGTAATGCTGCCAGCATACTTTTTTGTATTAAGGTATAATCTTCATATGTTCCAGTTGAATGGTTACAAAAATGGTGAGCATGCAAACTGGATAAAGAAGAATATTAATAAGCAGCTGATATTATTTGTTTTAGCTGCACTTGGAATAGTAGAAGCCATTATACCTCAAAGTCCTAAAGAAATGGCAGCGCTGCAGATCGTGCTCTGCTCGCTTCTTATAGTGATTTCGCTCATTATAATAAAGTACTATCTTTATCTCAAAAGGGTAAATAATAAAAAGAAGCTGGTATATACTGCAAGAGTTAAGAGATTAGTTACAACTGATAGCATAATAAATATCATAATTGCAGTACTTTTAGCAGTATTTCTTCCAAAGGGTGTTTATGCGCTTCCTGGAGTCTTAGCATTCCTTGCGGCTCTTCATTTTGCCGCGCTTATCGTGATGAATACTGTAAATAAGCCTATTGAAAAGAGCATAAATAACTATTATATAAATGATGCTAAGAAAATGCTTGAGAGCAATAGCCAAATCAAGGTAATAGGTGTGACAGGAAGCTATGGAAAGACAAGTGTAAAGTATTACCTTCATACGCTGCTTCAGGAGCATTTCAATGTGCTTATTACTCCAGAGAGCTACAATACTCCAATGGGAGTAGTAAAGACAATAAGAAGTTCTCTAAAGCCTACTCATGAGCTCTTCATCTGTGAAATGGGTGCAAGGCATGTGGGCGATATTAAGGAAATCTGTGACATAGTTCATCCGGATATGGGCGTTATTACTTCAATCGGACCGCAGCATCTTGAAACATTCTTCAACATGGAGAACATTGTCAGCACAAAGTATGAGCTTGGAGATGCTCTTCCAGAGGGCGGAATGTTATTTTTGAACGGGGATAATGAATATGTATCTGGAAATGCAGATAAATATAAGACAAAGACCTTTTACCGCGTTAATTCAAAGGGAGAGGGGTATCATGCAGAGAACATAAAGCTTACTCAGACAGGAACTGATTTTACAGTAGTTGCGCCAAGCGGTGAAAAAGAAAATTATCATATGAAGCTTGTAGGTGCTCATAACGTTATAAATGTTGTTGGAGCCATAGCAGTAGCAAATACTCTTGGAGTAAAGCTATCAGATCTTATAATCCCGGTACGCAGGATTTTGCCTGTAGCTCATAGATTAGAGCTTTTAGAAAGAGGAAATGTTACCATAATTGATGATGCCTATAATTCAAATCCGGTTGGATCAAAGGCGGCAGTTGAGACACTTAATATGTTTGACGGCGTAAGGATCCTTGTTACACCGGGAATGGTAGAGCTTGGTGATAAGGAAGAAGAATATAATTATAAGTTCGGTACTTATGCAGCAGCTAATTGTGATTATGTGCTGCTTGTCGGAGCAAAGCATACAGAGCCTATTAAAAAGGGCGTGCTTGATAGCGGCTTTGATGAAAATAAGTGCAAGGTATATGATACTCTTCAGGAGGCTTTGACCTATGCATATACCATAAAGGATGAGGGACATAAATTTATTCTCTTAGAGAATGATCTTACTGATAATTATTAATTTACATAAGGAGATATAAAAAATGAAGACAAGAGTTGCAATGATGTTCGGCGGAAAGAGCGTAGAACATGAGGTTTCAATTATTTCAGGAATCCAGGCCATTCTTAGCATGGATACGGATAAATATGATGTAATTCCGGTATATCTTGACAAAAAGAATTCAATGTATATCGGTGAAGAGATAGGAAAGATTGAAAGCTATAAGGACATCCCTGCACTTTTAAATAAGTCTCAGAGAGTAATTCTTGTAAATGATGGAGGAAAGGTATTTCTTATGCCATATCCATCAAAGCTTTTTGGAGCAAAGCCAGTAGAAATCGACATTGCTTTTCCTGTAGTTCATGGAACAAATGTAGAGGATGGAGCACTCCAGGGCTATCTTAAGACAGTAGGAATTCCTTTTGTGGGCTGTGATGTTACAGCATCAGCAATAGGAATGGATAAATATGCTACTAAGGTGATTCTTAAGGAAAATGGCATTCCAGTGCTTGATGGAAAGTGCTTTACAATGTCAGACTATGCTAAAATCGATGAAATGGTAAAGACCATAGAGGATACCTTCGGATATCCTGTAATCATTAAGCCTGTTGATTTAGGCTCAAGCGTAGGAATCAGCGTTGCTAAGGATAAGAATGAGCTTGCAAAAGCAATCGATGATGCTTTTTCTTATGCCAGAAAGATACTCGTAGAGCATGCAATTACTAATCTTCGTGAAGTAAACTGCTCGGTTCTAGGTGATGAGAATGATGCAAAGGCTTCAGAAATCGAAGAGCCTCTTCATACAAAAGATATCTTAAGCTATGAGGATAAGTATATGGGAAGTAATGCCAAGAGCGGAGGCTCAAAGGGCATGGCAAGTGTATCTAGAAAAATACCTGCAGATCTTCCTGCTGAAAAGAGAGAAGAAGTAAGAGAGCTTGCAGTTAAGTCCTTTAAGACACTTGGCTGTAATGGTGTAGCAAGAATAGATTTCATGATAGATGCAGATACAGATAAGCTCTATTTTAATGAAATAAATACTATTCCGGGTTCACTTTCCTTCTATCTCTGGGAGCCTGTTGGAGTAAAATATAAGGATCTTCTTGATAAGATGATTCAGCTTTCTTTAAAGAGAGTAAGAGAAGAGGAAAGCCTTACCTTCTCCTTTGCAACTAATATCTTAAATCAGGGTTCTCTTAAGGGACTTAAGGGTTCAAAGGGAAGCAAGCTTTAATAAGCATTAATAAGCTTTAATAAGAATTTGTTTTAGCATAAGGTTTTAGGCCAAGGTGAGTGGACTTTGTTTAGAAAGGAAGTAACATGATAAATATAGAAGAAGTATGTAAAATCATAGATGAATATACCTGGGAAAAAGGGCGTATGGATAATAATGTTCTGCTTAAGTTACTTCCCGTCTTTATTATCTGCAATGATTCCCTTAAAGGGGGAGCAGAAGGAGAAAGAGCAGCGAGGGCAATAAGTAAGAAATTGGTAGAAAAAGGAATTTTCTACTATAATCCAGCGATAAGAAATATATTCATAAAGGCTGATAATAATGGAGTAAGGCTTCTTGATAGAAAGGGATCAAGCTATGCTGATATCCATGAGCTTATGTCCCATGTAGTGGTTGATGAACATTCTGAGAATGTCCTCATTTATATTAATTTTTCAGAGGAAATAGCTGAAGAAATAAATAAGGAAAATAGTATGGGAAATATTTTCTTAAAGAAAATAATGAGTGACATGCAGTGGTATTCTGATAAGAACTGCTATGTAATTGAGGCACCTACAAAGCAGGCAGAAAAGATAAAGGAAGAGATGGATAATGAAGTTTTTGCCATGCTCATAGAGGATAAAAAGCCTGAGGTAAAATATATAGGAAAGCGTTTCATGGAGCTTTATTTTGATTTCATGGGAGTGCGAAAAAAAGAGAGTGCGATAAATGACGCTTTAGTAATATTCGAAAATAGCTATGAAGAGCTAAAAAAGAGTGAAGGACTGGATAATCTAGGAGAGATTTTTGATAAGATATCTATTGACGTTGCCATAAAAAAAGCGTTATATAAATTAAATACCACTGTTCGTGAAAATAGTGAGAAGACAGATCCGGACGATAAAAAAGCAGCTGTAGATAATATGATTCCTGAAATGAAACAAGGAGCTGTATTATTCTGGAAAGAAGTTTCTGATACATATAATGAGATAAAAGAAAAGGAAAAGCCAGGCAGTTTCGGCTTTTAAGCGATTATAAATTGATCTGATAGTGGTTTGGATGATGGATTGTGAATTAGACTGATAAAGGTCTGATGGAAGGAAAATAATTAATGTTTGATGATAGCAGATATGCAACTGAAAAAGAATTTATCAGTAATCTTACGAGGCATAGATACGGTTCTTTAGATGAGACCGGTGGTGTGCCGCTTATGGCTGATGATAATGTTTTATATTCTGATGATGGTGATAGCCATACATTGATATTTGGAAATACGGGTACCAAAAAGACACGTAACTTTGTTGTTCCATCAGTGTATACAATGGCAGCAGCTGGGGAAAATATGATAATAGCAGATCCTAAGGGCGAAATCTATAGATTTACCTCGGGTTACCTTACTCATCTAGGATATGACCTAAAGGTGGTGAATTTAAGATTCCCTGAAAGAGGATCTATGTGGAATCCACTGGCACTGCCTTTTTACTACTATACCCATGATGATGTAGATAGAGCAGTTGAAATGGTAACGGATCTTGCAATGCAGCTTAAGACCACCATTCATAGTGAAAAGGATCTTTACTGGGAAAATCAGGCAGTGGATCTTTTTGTAGGAATAGTGCTTGCGCTCTTTGACTGTAGTAATGACGAGAGCACCGTAAATATGGAAAGTATTGAGTATATAAGAATGAAGATAGAGATAGAAGACCCTGATGATGAAAGTACAATGGGCTTCTGGAATTTCTGCAGAATGTTCAAGGAGGGCACGCTTATAGCCTATAAGCTTGCTTCGGTTTATTCTCTTAGAAAAGTAGAAAAGACTCTTTCCTGCGTACTTTCCACCTTTGACATAATGCTAAGGGCCTTCTTCATAAATAGAAAGCTCATGGATATGACTTCACGTTCGGAAATAGACTTTGATTCGCTTTTGAACCCAAAAACTGCAATTTTCCTCATAATGCCTGATGAAAAGACGACATACCATTTTCTGGTAAGTGTATTTGTAAAGCAGTGTTATGAGTATATAATCATGAAGGCTCAGAATTTTAAGGGGAATTCGCTGAGCATAAGACTCAATTTTGTGCTTGATGAGTTTTCTAATTTCCCTAAAATTGCGGATATGTCAGCGATGATTTCGGCAGCGAGAAGCCGTAACATAAGATTTGTATTGATAGTTCAAAGTAAGCAGCAGTTAATTAAGCTCTACGGCGATGATTCGGAGACAATTAAATCAAATTGTAAGAACTGGATCTTTTTACCATGCAGAGAGAAGGATCTCTTAAATGAGATCTCAGAGCTATGCGGAACTGTATTCATACAAGGAAGGGGATATAGACCTCTTATAAATAACATGCAGCTACAGAACCTTAAGATAGGCTGGGAATATAGTGAAGCACTTGTTTTAAGACCTCAGTGCATGCCTTACATTGCAAAGGTAATGGATTTTTCCATGTATCCAGCAAGCGAATACGAAGAAATTGAACTGACAGCAAGAAAATTCCCGGAAGCAGTTGTATTTGATCCTGTTGATTATTATGATTGGTTCATAAATAAACTCTCTGAAGAAGATGAAGCTAGTGAAGAGCTAGAGGATCTGTTCGATGATGCTTATCCTGATAAGCCGTTTGATACAGGTTTTCATCAGGATGGGCTTAAAGGATTTTATACTAAAAAAAGCGGTTATAGTGGTGATGGTGATGATGATGATGATTCTACTGAAAGTTGATAAAAATTATACGCTCTTTTTCTAAATAGTTTAGTTGCATATCCTAATGAAAGATGATATAATTAAGAAAGGCTTTGTTGCGCCTAAAAGGCGAAATAAACCCTAAAAGGAGATATGAGAGATGCTTGAACAATATTCTCGTATGGCACTGATTTTTGGAGAAGAAGCGATAGAGCTCCTTGGTAAAAAGCAAGTAGCCATATTTGGAGCAGGCGGAGTTGGCGGTTATGTCATTGAAGCTCTTGCAAGAAGCGGTATAGGCACCTTTACCATAGTAGACGACGACAGGGTTTGCCTATCAAATCTCAATAGACAGATACTAGCAACTAGAAATACTGTAGGAAAGCTAAAGGTAGATGTGGCAGAAGAACGAATAAAATCGATAAATCCTGATGCCATAGTCCATAAGAAAAAAGTATTCTATCTGCCAGAGACGGCATCTGAATTTGATTTTACCCAGTATGATTATGTAATTGACTGCATTGATACCGTAACAGGAAAGCTGAAACTGATAGAAGAGGCAATAAGCTGCAATACTTTAGTCATATCCAGCATGGGCACGGGGAATAAGGTAGATCCGACAAAGCTTAAGGTGTGCGACATCTATGAGACTGAAAATGATCCGTTAGCTAGAGTGATGAGAAGAGAGCTTAGAAAAAGAAATGTAAAGAGCCTTAAGGTGGTGACATCGACAGAGCCTGCCATAAAGCCTATAGAGGATAAGGATTCCTGCAGAAATAACTGCATCTGTCCTCCAGAGACTAAGAATATATGCACTATCAGAAAGCAGGTGCCAGGCTCTACGGCCTTTGTGCCATCAGTTGCCGGGCTGATCATTGCATCAGAGGTGGTAAAAGATCTTACAGGCTTTACCGCTAAAGGAAGAACAAAATAGTGCAATTGTAGACCGAAGGTTGTATTTGTCAGATTAAAGAAAAAAACCCAATAGGGCAATTGTTTTATCGTGAAAAGAACTATGCAAGGCAATGGACTGTTGCTTTGAAAAGAAATAAAGCGGAAGATTATTAAAAACCGCGAATTTCAAATAATATATATGAATTACATGAGGAGGAAGGAAACAGCATGGTAACACTTACACCAACTAGATTACGTACAAGGAAGACACCTAGTGGTCTTTATACTATTGAGGTTGAATTATGGAGCATTACGGCAAACTCTGTAGATAATCTCAAGAAGTTCTCGGCGGATTTCCAGAATCTTAATCTTTTTGAAATCGATCCCCCTGATCTTATCGAAGGAGATGTTACTTTTGCTAGATCAACATCTAATGAGTATGCTTGGTATGAAGGACTTTTCAATACATTTATTTCAATGCCTACAAATGGATTTATTTTCAATGCAGATGAGCATTTAAGGCAGTCAAATGTAATGAGAGTAGATAGAAATGGAAGCTCAATGACAAATATCGGACGTGCTGATAAGATCATTGATGGTTTCTATGGCTTTGTAGAAGGTTTTTGGATGGATTATAAGCAGGCTCATCCAGAGGCATTAAAGAATGTAAAGGTTACTGTTGCGCAGAACCCAGGAGCAGAATATAAGGTAGTAGACGGAAGGGTTTGCGTAAAGTACGATTCATTGTTCTAATTGAAAAACAGGTGGTTATATGAGAATTAAGAGATATGTGGCAATGGTTCTTTGTGCTTCACTAGCATTATCTGCCACAGGCTGCGGCAGGGCAGCAGATAATAAGGAGACTACTGCAGCAGAGGCTTTGCCGGCAAATGGAGAGGAAGGAGCCCTGACAAGTGCAAATGCTGAAAATACAGAGGTGCAGCAGCAGGTAACTACAGAGAGCACTTTGGAAAAATCAGAAGAAGAAACTACTTCTACTGAAAAAGGAAAATTTGAATATGAAATTCCTGAAGTGAGCATTGAGAAAAAAGAGCTTCCAGATGAAGAGGATATCCAGTTTGTGCAGGATCTAAAGCTGGGCTGGAATCTTGGAAATACTTTTGACGCTGCTGATGTCAGGTCAATAACAGCTGAAAATGAACTTGATTATGAATCGACCTGGAATGGAGTAGTAACTACTCCGGAAATGCTTGATACCATAAAGGCTGCGGGTTTTGATACAATAAGAATTCCAGTCAGCTGGCACAATCACATGACAGAGGATGACTATGTCATAAGTGAGGTATGGATGGACAGAGTTGCCGAGGTAGTAGACTGGGCAATAGATGACGGTTTTTATGTCATCATAAATATCCATCATGACAATACCATAGAAGAAAATTCCAATTGCTTCTTTTATCCATCAAGTGAATACTATGAGCAGTCAGAAAAGTATGTTACTGCTGTCTGGACTCAGGTCGCAGAGCGTTTTAAGGATTATGATGAGCATCTGATATTCGAATCGCTCAATGAGCCTAGATTAGTAGGCACAAGTCTTGAATGGATGATAAATAATAGCGAAATGAGTCTTGACGCAATGGACTGCATTAATAAGCTTAATCAGGTGTTTGTTGATGTAGTAAGAGCAACGGGCGGAAATAATGCGACAAGATATATTACGGTTCCAGGCTATGCAGCATCATGGGATGCAGCTGTTAATGATAATTTTAAGGTGCCAGAAGATACAGTAGAAAATAGGCTTCTTGTTACGGTACATGCCTATATTCCATATTTCTTTGCACTTGCAGATGAGAGCACAAAGGGCTCTGTTTCTGATTTTGACATAAACAGCTCAGATTCTACCGGAGAAATTGATAGAATGTGCGAAGCTCTTTATGATAAGTTCGTTTCAAAGGGATGCCCTGTAATAATAGATGAAATGGGTGCAGTTTCAAAAACTGACAATTTCCAGGATAGAATTAACTGGGCAACTTATTATGTAGCAAAAGCAAGAGCTAATGGAATCACCTGCCTATGGTGGGATAATAATAGCTTTGATAATGGACAGCTTGGATTATTTAACAGAAGATTAAATAAGATTCCGTTTAAATTATTAGTAGAAGCAATGCTTAAATATTGCGAGTAATTTTGGAAATTAGATTTAGCCAGGACTAACTGTTAAGTAACCAAAAACATAGTTTAGCTAGGAGGAGGAAATGAGACTTTCATCATTAGTAAAGAGAGCAGCAGCGTTTGTAATGGCATCTATGCTTTCATTTTCTGCTGTAACAGCCATGCCGGTAGCAGCAGCTCAGAGTACTGAAACAAATAGTGAAGCAGCAGATTCAGCTTCATCAGAGGCCAAATATGTGATGGGAAAATCTGTAGAAAAGTACAATTTAGAAGGACAGAAGATTCCTGTAACAGCAGGACAGAAGGTAGTTAATAAAATAAAGGTAGGCTGGAATCTTGGAAATACCTTTGATGCTAGTAACTGCAGCTGGCTTTCAAATGAACTTGATTATGAGACAGGCTGGGGAGTTCATAAGACTACTAAGGAGCTTATCTCGTTAGTTAAGGCGCAGGGCTTTAATGCAATAAGAATTCCTGTATCGTGGCATAATCATGTATCAGGTTCAGATTATAAAATCAGTGATGCATGGCTTAATAGAGTTCAGGAAGTAGTAGATTGGTGTATTGAAGAGGATATGTATGTTATCATAAATATTCATCATGATAATGATATTTCATCAAATAGCAAAGCTTTCTTCTATCCATCAAAGCAGTATCTTAATCAGTCGGAAAAGTATGTAAAGGCAATCTGGAAGCAGATTGCAGTTAAATTTAAGGATTATAGCCAGAAGCTCATATTCGAATCTTTAAATGAGCCGAGACTTATCGGAAGCAATTATGAATGGTGGTTTAATCCATATGCAGCTGAGTGTCAGGAAGCAGCAGAATGCATTAATGTTCTTAACCAGGATTTCGTAGATGTTGTGCGTTCAACAGGTGGCAAGAATAAGTACCGTTTCCTTATGGTACCGGGCTACGGCGGATCTGTTGATGGAATAACAAATAAATATTTTGAAGTACCTAAGGATACCGTAAAGCAGCATCTGATTCTTAACTGCCATAACTATGCACCATACAGTTTTGCACTTCAGAAAATGAATGAAGGCGGCGTTAAGGTATTTAAGACTGATTCAGCTGAGGCAAGAAATACAATTCTTGCAATGATGAAGAATCTTTATAATAAGTATGTATCAAAGGGACAGCCTGTAATGATCGATGAGTTCGGTGCCTTCAATAAGGAAAATAATACGACCTCAAGAGCAAATCTTGCAAGATATTATATAGCAGCAGGCAAGGCATACGGAATTTCATGCTTCTGGTGGGACAATGAGGGGTTCTCAGCATCAGGAAATGAAGAATCTTTTGGACTTTTTGATAGAAAGAATCTTACTGTAAAGTTCCCTAAGATCGTTAAGGGACTTAAGCAGTATGCTAAGGTATTAAAATAATCAGGTGAGCTGCTCATAAATTAAGCGCACCGATAAAGCAGAAAATTTCTTTCAATAAGTATAGTAATTAAATAATAATTATCACGATTGTATTAAATTGCTAAATAAGATAATATAAGACCATGAGCCATAGGGTTCATGGTCTTAAATTTTTTGCAGGAAGTTTACTGTAAAAGCAGGGAATAGGCCTTAAAAGCAAGAAGCAGGTAGTAAAAATAGTTGGCAAAATCAGATAGCAAAAGTAGGCAGCAAAATCAGGTAACAAAAGTAGGTAGTAAAATTAGGTAGTAAAAGTAGGTAAAAAACAAGATGTAGGCAAAAGAATGCAAGAAGTAAGATGTAATAATCTGAAGAAGAAAGTATAATCAAAAGAGGTAAAAAGGCAACAAAAAATTTAAAAAAAGGAGAAATGTATGGGAAAGGAATTAAAGGTACCGGTACTTGAATTTAAGAAAAAGGAGCTGGTTGAAAATGAGGCAATGGCCTTTGTAAGAGAGATGAAGATCGGCTGGAATGTCGGAAATTCACTTGATGCCGTTGCTAGAAGCATGCCGGAAAAAGAAACAGATACAGAAACCGCATGGCACAATCCGTTAATAACTAAAGAACTGATAAAGGCAGTGAAGGATGCAGGCTTTAAAACCATAAGAATACCAGTGTCCTGGCATCAGCATGTAGCAGGAGAGGATTATATAGTAAGCAGGGCCTGGATGAAAAGAATAAGAGAAGTGGTAGATTACTGCATAGACCTTGATTTAAAAACAATCCTGAATACTCATCATGATATAAATAAAGAATTCATCTATCCGGATAATGAGCATACAGCAAACGCGGAGCGCTTTGTTGCCTGTGTCTGGAAGCAGATAGCTGAAGAATTTAAGGAATATGATGATACACTTTTATTTGAGTCGCTTAATGAGCCTCGTCTTGCAGGCACGCCTCTAGAATGGGAGCCTGATTATACAATAAAGGAAGTAAGAGAGGCTGTTAGAAATATAAATGCAATGAATCAGGCCTTTGTAAATAGCGTAAGAGAGGCAGGAGGAAAGAATAGGGAAAGATACCTTGTAGTTACAGGTTATGCCGATGCATTAGAGGGCGTTCTGACAGAAGACTTTGAAATGCCAAAGGACACCGTAGAAAATAGACTGATCCTCAATATTCATATGTATAGACCTGTAAGATTTGCCTTCGATGAGGAATTTAGAGAAAATAAGACTGATAAGTTCGAAATAGATGACCCGGAATCCATAGAGCCTATAAATGATGTAATAGATAAGGCTTATGAGAAGTTTGTTACTAAGGGAATACCAGTAATCATAGATGAAATGGGTGCTGTTGATAAAAATGACAATACTCAGTCGAGAATAAATTATAATGCGTATCATGCAGCTATTGCAAAGAGTGCAGGAATGATGAACTGTTACTGGGATAATGGAAGTGTAGATAGAAAAGCAGATTCTTTTGCGCTTTTTGATAGAAAGACAGCGAAGGTACTGTATCCAGAAATAATAGAAGCGCTTATAGTGAATTCGTAAGATTGGTTTATATATTTATACATATCCTCTTTTATAATAATGCCGAAAAGCACGCGTAAAGGTCTGAAATCTTAAAAATTTTATATGGCAGAAAAACACGTGCAAAAAAGATGAAATTCTGCTATAATAAGATGAAAAATGAACGAAAAAAGAAGCGAAAAAGAGGTAGTATATAAATGGGAACTAATTTTTTTGCAATGATTTCAAGAATGAAATATATTGAGAGATGGGCGCTTATGCGTAATTCTATACACGAAAATATCGCAGAGCATTCCCTTGAGGTTGCGATGATAGCGCATGCGCTCTGTCTTATCGGAAATAAAAGGCTTGGAAAGAATTATAATGCAGAGCATGCAGCTGTAATAGCTCTATATCACGATGCACCGGAAATCATCACAGGTGATATGCCAACGCCGGTAAAATATTTTAATAAGGAAATAAGAAGCAGCTTTGGAGAAATAGAAGATGCAGCTTCTGAAAAGCTGCTCGCAATGCTTCCTGAGGATTTAAGTGAAGAATATAGAAAGCTGTTTTTTGAAGAGGGAACGAAAGAAGATAAAAACTTACGAAAAATCGTAAAGGCAGCAGATAAGATATCAGCCCTAATTAAGTGCATAGAAGAGAGCAAGACAGGAAATCTAGAGTTTGTAAAGGCAAAGGAGAGTACTGAAAAAGCTATAGAAGAAATGCATTTAGAGGAAGCAGATATTTTTTTAAAAGAATGCATACCCTCTTATCAGCTGACATTAGATCAGCTTAGTTAAAAACACTTGAAAAGCATCGGAGGGAGCCTTATTATGGCTGAAATAATTAATATTAATAAATTAAAGGATGGAGATACCGGAAGGGGTTATCTTTTTCTTACCAAAATAGAAGAAAAGGTTACTGCGGCTGGGTCTGTTTACTGCGCACTTACACTTCAGGATGGAAACTGCAGTATTCAGGCTAATAAATGGTCTGTAGCAAAGGCGGATTTACGTCTTACTGAGAATAGCATTGTAGGATTAAAGCTTAATGTAGGTACTTATAAAGGGGCGCTTTCTTATAAAGTCGAGGAAGCAGTCCTGGCCGATCCAAATAAATGTCCTTATAAAGAAGCAGATTTTAGAATAGGAGCTCCGCTTGATGAAAATAAAATGTATGAGGGCATATTGAAATATGTTGCAGATACTGTAAATGGTGAAATAAAAGGTACTTTAGCTGAATTAACTCATAATATATATGAGAATAATAAGGAAAAGCTTCTTTATTGGTCAGCTGCGCAGGGGATTCATCATAATTTCTATGGCGGACTTTTATATCATACCTATAGAATGGTAAAGCAGGCAGTTATGCTTTCAGAGCTCTACCCAAGTCTTAATGCAGAGCTTTTGGTTTCAGCGACAGCTCTTCATGACATAGGTAAGCTAAAGGAGATCGATACCGATGCAATGGGGAATTCAGACTATAGCATTGATGGACAGCTCTTTGGACATTCTCTCATTGGAATAGAAATGGTAGATGAGGAGTGTAAAAATGGAGAATATGATGGAGAAATGATAAAGTGCCTTAAGCACTGCATATCAGCTCATCATGGCAATTTGGAATGGGGCGCCATTACGCTTCCACATATTGAAGAAGCGGCGGTTCTTCATTATATAGATATGATAGATAGCCGTGTTCAGCAGTATGAAAATATAGAAAAAGACATGGAGGCTGGAACGATATCAGAAAAGAAGGTATTCGGTCTTGAAAATATAAAGGTCTATAAGCCATCTTTTAGAGGGCCTTTAAAAATAGATTATTGATTGAAAAAATCTTTACAAGGCAAGCAACCGAAATTGATTGGCTGCTTGCTTTTTGATTATATACGAATTTCCACTCCGACAATCCCTCTTGAAATGACTTTATCGTAACAAAAAAATAACTTTACAACCAAATCACTTGACAAATGGTTTTATATGTGTTATAATGCATAGTGTCAGGAGGAGTGCGCCATGAAAGAAGCTTATTTACCGCAAAAATTGCCGGATGCCTACGGCAATCTGGATTACTCTTATTTTTTTGAAGAACTGATAGATGCCAATTCTGCACTTGATGTATATATGTCCAAACTTGAAGACAGCAAGTTAAACAGCACATGGTTCTTGCCAATTTTGCAGGCAAATGAAGCAGTAAACTCTCTGTCGCTGGAAGGAACTCAGACAAAACTTGATGATGTACTTGTGGATCAAATTGATGGCAATGATACGGATAAGAATAATAACGAAGTAATTAACTATATTAACGCCACTACGCTTGGTATAAAACGCTTAAAACGTTCTGGATTCGATCATGAGCTTATCAAGGAGATTCATAGTAAGCTTCTTACGGGGAATGTGAGAAAGCAAAAAGGATTAGTGGGAGATTATCGTTCTGTTCAAAACTATATAAAAAGGGTTGATGGTGAAGTTTCATATATTCCGCCAAAGCCTGAATACGTACAGCTGCTCATGGAAAATCTTATTGATTATATGAACGACGATAACAATCCTCTCCGTCCGCTGGTTCGTATTGCTATCGTGCATGGGCAATTTGAATCTATCCACCCGTTTGAAGATGGTAATGGACGAGTAGGCAGAATATTGATTCCCTTGTATCTGTATTCCAAAAATCAGATTGCTCTCCCATTTTTGTTCATCAGTGAAACGTTGGAACGGGACAAGTATAGGTATTATGGGCTCTTAAATAATATTCGTGACAATCAGAACTGGAATGAATGGATCAAATTTTTCCTTGACAGCGTGACCCGTCAATGCAGGAAATACACAGATCTAATAAACAGAATCAACGCCCTATATGATGATACACTCAATAAAGCCGGGGATTTATTAAAGAACTCCAACAGCAAGAAAATCGTTGAGGCATTGTTCCGTAATCCAATCTCAGATTCAAAGATCATTCAGGAAGAAACTGACATCCCACTCACTACGCTCAATCGTTATCTAAAGATTTTACTTGAAAACGGTATTATCTTTTCGGACGGCAAGAGCAGAAACCGCAAATTCTTCTTCTACGATCTGTTAGCACTGATACGAGACTAATAGCAACCATTGAAAGGGGGGATGTCCCTTGATTGTATGTTTTCAGACAAAGAAGAAACGCACAGGCGTATGATACTGTTGGCGCAGTATCTGCCTATGCGTTCCCTGTTATGCTATAATGCACAACCTTAAGCAAATTCCATTGTAACATAACAGCCTTTCTTTGTCAATATGCGATTTTAACAAAAAATCTATATTAAAAATGGCGCAATAAACGCGCCGGAAAGGCTAATTTATGAAAAAAACAATATTAGATGACGGCTTTCAGCAGTATCTTACTGAAGGTGCGACGTTTGTTGGAGCTGCTGGCATACCTATGCTTATGGCTCTTGACAATGTTCAGGTTCCAAGGGACATGATTCCGTTCACGAAAGCACGTTCATCAACAAACAAAAGACAGTATGTGCATTTTTATCAGCATGATAAAGAGTTTTCCGTTGTGCTTACAGCAACTAAGAGATATCTCGACTTGTTAAAGATGTATGATGGTGTAATAACACCGGACTGTACCATGATGATAAATCAGTCCCCGTGCTTACAGCAAGCAAACACATATATGAACAGGGCTGTAGGGTTTTACTTGCAAAAGAATGGTATACCCGTAATCCCAAACATTCGTTGGAGTGATGAATCGAGTTTCGAGTATTGCTTTCTGGGCGTTCATAAAGGCTCTATTGTTTCTGTAAGTACACATGGCTGCATTAGGTCGAAAGAGCAAAAGCGAATGTTCAAAACCGGATTGGAAGCAATGCTTGATGCTATTCAGCCTGGGACTGTTCTTGTACATGGTAAGATGCCTGATGAAGTCTTTTCTTCCTTTAAGAATCAGGTTACATTTCACCGCTATGCAAGTGAGTTTGAAAGAACACACGAAAAGGATGGTGAGTGATATGGGAACCGGATATAAGGGAAATGCCAATCACTATCATTCCATAAGTGAGAACTTGCCTACAATGAAAGAGAAGTACGCCTATAACGATGGCTATTTTGGCGAAAAAGGGCAAAGCAAGAAGAATAACAAGGTAAGGAACATCAAATCCGATGATCCTTCTGCAACCGCCCGTGAATTTTATGATACAATCGCATATGGTGGTAAAGAAACGCCAACTTATGATAGTAAAACCGGACAGCAGAATGGATTTAAAACAACTCTGTCAGATGGAAGTGTCATTACGTGGAGAAATGTGTCACATTCTGATGGAAGTCCGGCGGTTGATATCAATATTGAGCGGAGTTCAGACGGCGGCGGAATCAAAACGCAAAAAATACACTTTGTGAAAGGGAGTGGGGAAAATGATTACAATTGACAAACGCTTCAATGATGAAGAAATGGCTATTCTCCGACAGCTTATAGGCAAGAAGATAGTATCATTCAGGCATGATGAGTTCAACTTTAATAATTCATCATCTCAGGTAGTGGGCATTGAAACCGAACTCGGTATGGTATATCTTTACAATTTCACAGAACCGCTGGATTACTATGGTTCTGTTGAAGATGTGGCTGTCTGGAAGCTCACTAAAGAGCGTTATAAGTTTGTTGACAATAAAAATCTCATATCTTCGCCGGTTGGTGAAACGGTTAAGGAAATTCGTATAGTACAAGAGAACCAGAAGTTGTTTGAAAACGGAACGCAAACATACAATGTATGGATAACACGAGGAATTATCTTTGATTTCGGAGATCATCAGTTTGCTTTCGAGAAACCCGTATGGTTTTCAGAGGATATCTATGTTCATAAAGGATATGATCTTATTACTAAATTTACAAGTACTGATAAGTTTGTAAATGACGACTGGTGTGACGGCTGTAAGGCAGAATGCGAAAGAAAAATCGTGTCATTCGAGTAATCTTTTTGGGGGTAATATACCACAAACTCCGAAGGCACACCTGTTGAAATAACAATTGCTACCAACACATTCGTAAACGGGAGCAATAACGACAAAAGTACATTGAAAACCAAGGTTAATGGTCACGAATTCACAAGGCTACTCCCACTGCTCAAGGGCAGAGGGTTTCTGCCTATGACAACTGAAAGGATTTTTGTTTATGAAAAATTTGCTAAAGAAGAGTCTATCATTTTTACTTGTACTCACCTTGATAATAAGCCTTACAGGAGCGGCATCGGTTCAGGCGGCTACAAAAATAAAGCTCAGTGCTTCAAAGAAGACGCTTTATGTTGGTAAATCCTTTACCTTAAAGCTTACTGGTACGACTAAAAAGGTCACATGGTCATCCTCAAAGAAATCTGTAGCAACCGTTAATTCAAAGGGGAAGGTTACTGCAAAAAAAGCCGGAAAAGTGACCATTACAGCAAAGGTGGGAAGTAAGAAATATACCTGCGTTGTCACTGTAAAAAAGAAGGTAGCAGTTAAGTCTGTTACAGTTTCTTTTATATCGCAGGATGGAACTAAAAAGATAGAAACTAGTACGGATAAGTATTATCCTATGAATAAGGGATATTCATCAGCACTAGGAGCAACAGTGCTTCCATCAAATGCAACCAGCAAAAAGGTTACCTGGACCAGCTCAGATCCATCTGTAGTAGAAGTAAGTGAAGATGGAAAGCTCAAGGCATTAGAATTAGGAACAGCTACCATTACTGCAAAGGCAGGAAGTAAAAAGGGCACTGTAAATATTACAGTAAGAGACCCGGGTGTAAAGAGCAATTCATCCCTTATAAGTAAGCTGGCTCCTTCATCTGAAGAAGGAAAAGGAGCCGAAGCAGAAAAGACAGCTGGTGAGAATGCGAAGAGTGATGAAGAAATGCCTGCAAAGTACGGAGAAGGTGATGGTTCAAGCGGAAAGGCAAAGGAAAATGAATATTATGTATATCAGGGACAGTGCCTTCCATTAATGATAGGAAATCAGGGCTATGGACTTAGTTACAAGCTTTCAAATTCAGAGGCGATTTCAGCAGCCTGGGGAGATGACTGGAGTGCAGACAAGGATTACCGCTACGATTACATAAATGTATATGCGGGAAAGACCGGTGATGCAGTGCTTACCATTATTGATTCAAATGACGAAAAGGTAAAGCTGCTCATCAATATCCATGTACTAAGAAATGTAGTTTCTAATACCGAAATAAATGTAGATTGCGAAGATACAGTGCATCTTAAAGGCGGTGAAGAAATCGTAGTAAAGGTCACAACCGATAAGGGTGCAAGCATCAGGCTTGATTCAGATAATTTTGATATATTAGGAATTATGGAAGGCGCCGCAGAGGGCAAGAGCATATCTTTTACAATAAAGGGATTAGGAAATGGAGAAGCTTATTTAGATATAATCGACTATGAAAATCCAGAGGTCAAAAAGAGAATTAATTTCGTAGTAGAAGATTATATAGAAGTAGAGGGCGGAAATGTAATTACAGTTCCTATCGCAGAAAGCAGGAGTGTTACTATAAAGGCAGGAAGCGGAAGTGCAATCTTGTGCGAGGCCTCTGCAGCAGGAATAGTCTATCCAAAGTTCGGTTCGTGGCAGGATGGAAATAAGCTTACTATATCAGTTATGGGCATACAGGAAGGCACAGTAAATCTTAGTGTGTTCTATAAAGATCACCCGGAAATAAGACAGGTGATCACTGTAATTGTTACAAAGTAAGAAAGAATTCTAGCTTTACTGCTTAATTGTTACAAAGAAAAAAATAAACCAGCTTTGCTGCTTTCTTCTAAGTGAGGGAAGCAGCGGGGCAGTAAATAGAAAAAAGTAAAATTAATTAAATGGCAGAAAAAAGCAAAGTCAGGTGCGTAAAAAAATTAAAACGGCGCTAAAAAAATGCTTGACATTTGAAAAAAATGGTGGTATTATATTTTAGTCGTGTGCAGGAAACAGTTCTATGCACATACTTTGAAACAAGCAGAGCATTCACTCTCACCTCAAACAATTACGTGAAGAGGTCTATAAAAACTTAATATCAGAATAATTATCTTCTAACTGATTGATTAAAATCTGGTATGGTTTTACGGCGAGTGGGTTGCTTTGTAGCGATCCATTTTTTTTGCTTATTCAGGAGGACAAAACTATTAGCGAGGTTGCAATTAACGAACAGATCAGGGACAAGGAAATACGTCTCATTGGCGAGCATGGCGAACAGCTTGGCATTATGAGTGCCAAAGAAGCATACTTCAAGGCACAGGATGCAGGGCTTGACTTAATAAAGATCGCCCCAACGGCAAAGCCACCAGTATGTAAGATTGCGGATTACGGAAAATATAAGTACGAACAGCTCCGCAGAGAAAAAGAAGCTAAAAAACGTCAAAAGGAAATCGAGGTCAAGGAACTTAGGCTTTCACCTAATATTGACGACAACGATCTCAACACAAAGGCCAATCAGGCTAAGAAATTCCTTTCAAAAGGAGATAAACTTAAGGTTTCTCTTCGTTTTAGAGGAAGAGAAATGGCTCATGTAGGGTCAAATTCACAGGTGCTTGATAAGTTCATAGAGCTAGTAGCAGATGTTGGTGTTATTGAAAAGGCACCTAAGCTCGAAGGCAGAAATATGAGCGTAACAATTGCTCCAAAGAAAAATTAAAAAGGAAAGTTAAACAGGAGGGTTCATCATGCCGAAGTTAAAGACAAACAAATCAGCAAAGAAGCGTTTCTCCATTACAGGAACAGGAAAGCTTAAGAGAATGAAGGCTGGAAAGCAGCATATTCTTACAAAGAAGTCTACAAAGATGAAGAGAAACATGAGAAGAGCTACAATGACAGACAAGACATTCGAAGCAAATATGCACAAGATTTTACCATACCTGTAATCTCACATTAGCAGGCAGATTGTAACTATTTAGGAGGAAAGTAAAATGAGAGTTAAAGGCGGAGTTAGCGCTAGAAGAAGACATAATAAGGTTTTAAAGCTTGCTAAGGGTTATGTTGGTGCAAGAAGCAAGGAATACCGTATTGCAAAGCAGAGCGTTACAAGAGCACTTGCAGCATCATTTGCAGGTCGTAGACAGGGAAGAAGAGACATGCGTTCTCTTTGGATTGCTCGTATCAACGCAGCATGCAGATTAAACGGAATTTCATATTCACAGTTCATGTACGGCTTAAAGCTTGCAGATGTTGAAGTTAACAGAAAGATCTTAGCTGATCTTGCAGTTAATGATGCAGCAGGTTTCACAGCACTTGTAGACACAGCAAAGGCTAAGCTTGCTTAATCTATTAGGTCTAAATAAAGAAGAATAAAGGCTTTTGATTAATTAGAGATAATTAATCAAAGGCTTTTTTTTACTAATAAAGATTGTAGTATTTATTAGACTTTTATTTTAAAATATGGTATAATGACTTCGTTGGTTGAAAAAATGTCAGGGGGTATGAATTATGTCTAGATATGACGATGATGATTTTTATGACGACAGAATAGACGAAGAAGATTATGCCTATTTTTTAGACAGGGATGAAAGACCTAGGAGAAGCAGTTTAGGAAGCAGTAGAAGCAGCTCATCTAGGTCGGCAAATAGAGCCGGAGAATCAAGAAGAACTGGAACTAGAAGCAGTGCTTCTAGAGAAAGCAGCGTTAGAAGAAGTTCTTCAGGAAGCAGCGCAGGAAGAAGCAGTGCAGCAAGAAGCACCAGGACTAGTGCCTCCTCAAGAGGAACAGCTAGAACGAGCTCTGCTAGCAGAACCAGAGCAGGAAGCTCACAGCCGGCTAGAAGTACCGCTACAAGGAGAAGCTCATCAGGTTCAGCAAGAAGATACGAAGATGATTATGATTATAGAGAGCCCAGGGGAGCTGTAAGGCACTCTAGTGCTTCGGGAGGAGGCAGCCGCAGCAGAGGTGCGGTGCGCTCTGATGGCAGGAGACGTGATGATTATAATGGTGATAACGGCGGAATAGATCCGGTTATTGCTCTTATCTGCGTTTTCATAATAATCATAGTGATAGCTATAATAATAGCAGTCAATAATCGAAACAAGATAAAAAACGGCGATGGTGATAAAAATAATAAGGTGACGACTGTAAGTTCTTTAAATAATGGAAATGGTGTTACTACAGCAGGAGAAAGTGAAGCAGGTACTGACGGTGCAACAAATGTAACAACGAAACCGTCAGGAGGAAATAATGCCGATAGCACTGATGAAAATCCTACTACTGCAGGTACAGGAGATGGTGAAAATACCGCAGGAGCTACTGACAGTGCAGATGGCAATCAGTCGGATGCAGGAAATTCATCTGATCAGGGAAATGGCAGTGATTTGGAGTCAGGAAATCCGGCTTCAGGAGGAGAGGATGCAGATGGCTCAGATACTGGTAGTGAAAATACAGAAGAGGTTACTACTGCAAGCACCACAACTACTGTAGAAGTAACGACCACCACCGAGACTACCACAACTACAACTACCACAACTCAGGATTTCTCAAGCATTGATAGTGAGAATGTAGTTGATTATCTAAAGACCTATGACCATGATAGCCTTTCTCTTCCAAGAAAGGTGGATAGTTATACCGCAGTTGTTGATAGCTGGCCGACAATTATTGATGGCAAGGATTGTCTGTGTGTAAATCTTTACAGAGATGGTTCAGAGCTTGTCGGAATGGTATATGTAGCTAAAGATGGAAGCGCTGTATATTATACAGATGAATTTGGAGATCACATAAAGGTTAATTAATTGAATGATAAAACTAGATGTAAGTGCTGAATTCTTTTGGCACTTACATTTTAGGTTTATGGGATGGCAGTAAAAAAATGGGCATAAAGGATAAGGAAATGCTAAAAAGGATAAGAGGTGACATTATTCTCATACTTGTGCTTATTACAGCTTCAGTTCTGCTCTTTGTGTTAAAGGATAATGGAAAAGACGGAAAGCTTTTGAAGGTAAGCGTAAATGGAAGTGAAATATGTACCTTGAGCCTGGATGAGGATACTGAGTATGAAATCCAGGGCTTTATAAGTAAAAACATACTTATAATAGAAAATGGCAAGGCAAGAATGAAAGAGGCTGGCTGCCCGGATAAGCTTTGTGTAAAGCAGGGTGAGATAAGCAAAGCTGGAGAGAGCATAATCTGCCTTCCGAACAGGATAATAGTAAGTGTTGAGGGCGGGGAGGAGAGCGGTATTGATGCAACAGCGAAATAAGAAAATAGCAATGTATGCTCTGCTTGTAGCACTGGCCTTCATTTTTAGCTATGTAGAGGCAATGCTTCTAGGCCTTCAGGTGCCGGGAGTAAAGCTGGGGCTTGCAAATATAGTGGTGCTTATGGCACTAGAGACTACGGGCTTTGCAGGAGCTCTTATAGTTTCACTTGTAAGAGTTGTTTTATCAGCTCTTATCTTTAAAGGAATGCTAAGCCTTATCTATAGCCTTGCAGGGGCTATTATTAGTCTTCTTGTCATGGCGCTGCTAAAGAAATTAAAGTTATTTACCATTGTAGGTATTAGCTGCATAGGTGGAATTATTCATAATATGGCGCAGCTATCAGTCGCCTGTCTGATGCTAGGAAGGGCGGTAACAGCATATCTTCCGTGGCTCTTTGCCGGCGGAGTTCTTAGCGGCCTTTTCATAGGAGTAATAGGAGCGGTAATAGTCAAAAGAGTACAGAAAGCGTACTCTAATTTCTATCGTAAATGAAAGCAATTTTATAATGTGCCATTATAAAACACTTTGTGTTATTATAATAGCATATAAACCGATAGTTTTTTGACTCTATTTTTTGAAGGAAATGAAAAATGGTTACAATCAAGGATATATCAGAAAAATGTGGAGTATCAGTATCTACAGTTAGTAAGGTCTTAAATGGCTATAGCGAAATAAGCACGCAGACTAAGGATCTTGTAAAGGCTGCAGCTGTAGAGCTTGGCTATGGAAAGAAGAGTGTTTCGGCCTTTTATAAAAAAAGACGTACCTATCAGCTTGGAGTTCTTTTTTCTACCATGTGGAATTTAGGACTTAAGCAGGAATATTTTGCATATATTTTGTCTTCTTTTAGGGAAGAGGCAAATAATGCAGGCTATGATGTCACCTTCCTAGAGCATAATGTAGGAAGAAAGACAATGACTTATTTAGAGCATTGCAGAAGCAGACAGTTCGACGGAGTATGTATTGCATGTACTTACTTTTTACTTCCAGAGGTAGTTGAGCTAGCTCAGAGCGAGTTTCCTATCGTAACTATCGACCATGCTTATAATGGCTCTATTGCAATTCTTTCCGATAATATCGGAGGAATGAAGGACCTTGCAGAATATGTAATATCCATGGGACATAAGAAAATTGCTTATATTCATGGAACTGAATCTGTGGTTATGCATAATAGATTAGCCGGCTTTAATAGAGTGATGCAGGAGCATGGAATAGTTATTCCTGAAAAGTTCTATTTAAGCGGCGAATATACAAATCCGGATTTAGCTGAAAAGATAGCAACTCAGCTTCTTTCACTATCAGACAGACCAACCTGTATTCTTGCACCGGATGATATTTCTGCTCTTGGAGTTTTTCGAGCAGCAGCTAAAAAAGGACTTAAGATTCCGGATGACCTCTCTGTAGCAGGCTATGATGGAATATCAGTATCTCAGGTAATTGTTCCAAGACTTACGACTGTTCAGCAGGATTCTGAAACAATCGGAAGAGAAGCAGCAAAGAGATTGATAAGATATATCGAAAGTCCTATGACGACTCCTATTGAGAACTGCATAGTAAAATCAAAGCTTGTAAAGGGCGAATCGGTCATAGCGCCGAAGGGAAGCCTTAGAGCAATTTACAATAATTTGTAGACATAATAAAAGTGCTTTTAGATAGATATCTGAAAGCACTTTTTTATTACCAGTATTATCAGTATTTAGTATTATCAGTGTTTTAAGTACCAGTAATATTACCGGCATTAAATTTTGGATACCGTTACGCAGTAACAATTACTCGGTAACAATTACTCGGTAACAATTACTGTACATTTCCTTGATATTCCGCTAGCTGTAGTGGCGGTGATTACTGCCTTTCCAGTCGCTTTTGCGGTTATCTTTCCGGCGCTGTTTACTGTAGCAACGTCACTGTCAGAGGTTACATACTTGACCTTATCGGTCGAGTTTTTAGGTGTGAGGGTAGGAGAGAGCCTGAAGGTCTTGCCTACGGTAAGAGTGACCTTTGTCTTCTTTAGAGTTATCGCGGTAGAAGGTACAACCTTTGCATAAACATATATTATTCTTTTATTTCCTCTATAGTCGCAGGCATAAATAGTATAGGTGCCTTCCTTTTTTACGGTGAAGGAAGCTGTCACCCCATCGTTTTTTAGGACAGTTCCCTTAGAGCTGGTAAAGTAGGAAATGCTATGGGTGCCTGAAGCATATTTTAAAACCTTAATGCCGCTTCCGGCTATTTTATCATCATCTTCACGAGCAAGGTCATTCAAGGTGAGACTGAATTTGAAGGAATTTTTGCTGTAAGACACTGTATAGCTGCTTTTGATGGTAGGTTTTACGGTATCATCAAGAACTACGACAACAACAGCTCTTTCATTTCCAGCATAATCGCTTATGTAGAAGGTATAATTGCCTGCTGCAAGAAGTTTGATTCTATAGGTATTAGCATCGGCATCAATTAATGTAGCCTTCATACCGGTGGTGCCATGATTGAAGCTTTCGGCAGAGCATATTCCCTTTTTAAATTTAAGAACTCTAAAGCCTGAACCGCCTGATTCTTTGATTTTAAGATCAACAATGATATAGGATTTGTTATATGAAATATCATAGGTAAGGCTTGGAATTCTTTTATCAGAGCTTGGAACAGGCTGTGCAATGCTTGAATTTAAAATTGCATTTACAATGGCCTCGGCATCCGGTATGCCTGAGTAATAACAATAATTTTCCAGATTCTCATTATATTTAAGAGTCTGAAGTATTATTTCCTTTACATCAGAAGGATAAGCCCTGTACTGGGCAGCATATATCATTGCAGCTATTGAAGACACCATAGGAGCTGCCATGGAAGAGCCGGAGTAAGACTTATAGCCATCACCGACTATGGTGCTCAGTATGTGAGTGCCAGGAGCTCCGATATCAATCATGGAGCCATAGTTACCGGAAATGTAGCCATCTGGATCTATCGCAGTAACTGAAATGTTGTTTGGAAGCTGGTAGCAGGCTGGATACATAGGACTTGAATTGACATTAATTCCATCATTTCCGGCAGCTGAAACAAAGAGCATATCAGATTCTTTCATTACCTCGTAGAGCTCTTCATTATCTATTTTAGTGCCCCAGCTTAAGTTGCATATGTCAGCGCCCATCATGCAGGCATACTTAATGGCTTCAACGGCATCTGAAATTGAGCCATCACCATTGCTGCCACCATGTATCTTTATCGGCATTATCTTAACATTTATGTTTGAAGCGACGCCGGCTATTCCGATTTTATTATCGCGCTTTGCGGCTATGATGCCGGCAACGTGAGTTCCATGGTCGTCATCATTGTCAGGATCTGAGGTTCCATCCTCAGCGTAATGACAAAGAACATTGTCATTATCGTAAAAATTCCAGCCATTTATATCGTCGATATAACCGTTATTGTCATTATCTATTCCATCTCCAGGGATTTCGCCCTCGTTTACCCAGATGGAATCTTTAAGCTCAGGGTGATTGATATCAACTCCGGTATCTATTACGGCAACAACTACTTCTCTTAGATGCGCAGTTTCAGTGTTGTATAGCTCCCAGGCAGAGGAAATATTCATGTCGATGCCCTCTGTGCTGTCTATGTTCCTGGTAATGGAGCCTAGCTTATAAACATAGCTGCCATCATTATCTAAATACCACTGGGAATCGGTATAGGCATCCTTTGTACCAAAAAGATATATTTCAGATTGAGCTGGTGCTTTATCTGAAGCAGGTATTAATGCAGGAAATGATGAAAATGCTATAATCAGCGATAAAGCCTTGAGTAGCAGACTATTCCTGAAAAATATTTTCATTATATGAATCCTTTCAAAATTTTTTAGTTTACTATCTTGAAAAATAGTGTATAATAATAAAGTGGCAGAAGTATGTCATAACGAGTAAAGTTTTTTATTTTTTAAGGGAGCTAAATGATAGTACTTATAATTAATGAAAACGAAGAGGAAAGAAAAAAGTACGCTATCTCAATGCGAAGAGGTAAAAATGCTGCGGAAAAGGTTTTTACTGCGGAAGATTTTTTACATGCAAGAGTAAGACTGCGAGGTGAGAGCATAGATGTGTGCATTATTTCTGAGAACCTTTTAGATGATGGCTTTAGCAAGGTGAATGCCTTCATTGATAAGAGGTGTCCTTTTGTTGCGCGTATCATTACCACAAGAAGAAAAAATGTGCGGGGGTATGAGGAGGCTATCAGAGTCAGGGCCCTTGGCTATTTTGAAACTCCGGTAATGGGCTATGAATTAAAAAATGCCATACTTCATAGCAGGGAAAATCCTGATACTAAAATTGAAAATGCCCTTTTAAAAAGAAAAAATGAAATATTAAAAAATGATCTAAGTGTCAGCATTCATCAGAATATAATATGTTCTCTCTTAAATAAGGACTATATGGATGTAACGCTAAAGCATCCCTTCTTTGATAAGCTAGGAAGAGAGGGTGCGGTGTGTGTTATTTTTATGCACCTGGGCTTTGATGTGGAAAAGGATGCAGATAAGGTAGATAAGCTAAATGAGTTCTTAAAGAAAAGAATAAGCGGCTTTGAAAGCGGAACAGGTCCTTTGATCAGAGGAATCATGAGCCTTTATTTTTTGAATCTTGATAAGGTAGTAGAGGAAAGTCTTACTAAAAGCGGCCTCGAGAGGTATATGCAGGATTTTGCAAGAAATCTTTCAAGAGACATAAGGGCAGAGCTTGATATTGATGTAGTAATGGGCATCGATGTAGAGATGAAGCTAAAGAATATTTATGAATGTGCTCAGAATGCCCTTAATAATCTATATGTAAATCAGGAATATAGCGGTGCGATACATATAGTCGGCGGAAGAAGCGCAAAAAGATTCGAAAATATGAGCAAGCTCAGAGAGAATCTTTATTTAGAGGTAAGAAAGGGCAGTAAGGAAGCGGTAAGTGTATTCAGTAATATTGTTTCTGCCTGCGAGGAGCTTCCTTTAGCTGAAAGAAAGAACATAATAGTGGGCATTATTGCAATGACCATTGAAAACAGTGCAATGAATAGCTTTAGTACCAGAAAGGTGTCAATTACCCAGATAGTAAAGGCAATAGATGTCGTTCCAGAGAGCAGATTATATACCTGGGCGATTTCCATATATACTGAAATCATAAATATAATATCAAGGAACCTTCCAAGAACAGATAATGGACAGATAGAGAAGGTGATTGAATATGTTGATAGAAATTATGAAAAGAAAATTACATCTGAAGAGGCTGCAAGGCTTGCAGGTGTGTCAAATGAGCATTTCTGCAGATTGTTCAAAAAAAAGATGGGAAAATCCTTTGTGCAGTATATTAATTCGCTTAGGGTAGGTGCGGCTGTAGAAAAAATGTTCGGTTATAAAAAGAGCGTTGGCGAGCTGGCTGAAGAAGTCGGTTTTTCAGATGCCAACTATTTTTCAAGGGTATTTAAGAATGCCTTTGGAATGAGTCCGGAAAAATATATGAAATTTATAAAAGATGTTTGACAAAGCTAAGTTGTTAAGGTTTGGAGGTACATAATGAAGTTCACTGCCGAGGATTTTTTAAAGGGCAAGTTCAACTGTGAAGAGTCCGAAATGCTTGTTACGCCGGAAAGACTGAATCTTAAAGTGCATGAAGACTCAGAGGTAAGAGGCAGCATAGATATAAGCTCAGAAGTAGATTTTGTTGCATATACCGACAATGAGCATATGAAGGTCACACCGGTTTTTAATGCTGTAGATGGCAAAAAGAGCAGGGCGGATTTTATCTTTGATGCTAACGGGCTTGAAGCGGGCGAAGAATACGAGGGCAAGATAGAATTTGTAAGCGATATTGCAGAAACCGCAGTAAGATTTCATGTTACCGTAACTCAGCCGGGAATTGCAGTTAAAATAGGCGATGAAATAATAGACATCAGTGACGATTTTCAGCTCACGAACTGTGCTTCCATAGATTTTAAGGCGGCAGCAGAGGCCTTTGCAACTAAGGAATATGAAAATGTAATCGTTAAAAAGCATGACAGAAGCCTTGTTTATAAACTTCTTTTAAATAATAGCATAGAGGATAAGAGCATCTCGAGGATGCATGCTCTTGAGGAATATTTAAGGGTGACTAAAAAGAAAAAGGTCGCAAATTATTCCTTTGTAGGAACGAAGTTTGAAATTCCTTCAGAAGAACAGGGCATGGTCCATGGAAAATTTGTTCTTAGAAGGAAATTCTATGGCTATGATAGAATCAGCATAGCTGCGGATAAAAGATATGTAAGTCTTGAAAAAAATACCTTCATGCCATGGGAATTCATTGAAAATAAGGCTGAGTGCAGCTTTATAGTTGATGCAGATAAAATGCTGCAAAGCGGTGTTCAAAGGACAATGGTCACCTTAAAGACACTGACTCAGGAGCTTCATTTTTCAATCATATTAAAGAAGGTCTCAAAGAAGAATGATACAAAAAAGTCGGATAATATCGAATTATATAAGCTTATCCGTGATTATATAACAAAAGAAATATCTGAAAGAGATTATTTAGAGAGAAGTGCGAATTTTACCTTTATGGCAAAGACTCCGGAAAGAATGCTTCTTGCAGCTCATGTTAGCGGAGCTAATGGTTCTAGCGGAGAGGCCATATCCAACCTTCTTGCGTTAAAAAATACCTTCCCGGATCTTGAAAAGAATCCAAGCTTTGAAAGTATCGCTACTTACATAGAGTGGCTTATTTTCCATGACGAAAATAAATCCTATGAGGTAATTAGAAAGCTTTCAAATATACTTGAGCGTTATCCGGATTGTTTTTCAGCAGATCTTGCCATCTTCCTTATAAAGGATGATGGAAGTGCGGGGGTTGCGAATGCTTTTGCAGACAGACAGGGTAAATATCATAGGAATTCCCCTTTTGTAATCTATGCCAAGGCAGTTGCAATAATGAGGAATCCGGCGGTTCTTGAGAAGATTGATATTATATCGCTCCTTGCCTTAAAGTATATTATAGAGCATGATAAATGCTCTCAGGTCATAGCAGAGAGATTTGCTTATTTAGCTCATAATGTGAGCGATGAAATCAGCAGCTCAAAGCTCTTTACAGAAATGCTCATAAAGTGGTATAAGAAGCTAAGAACTGATGATATGCTCTATGCGCTTGTAAAGCATATCGTTGAAAATAAGCTGTTTAGTGAGAGTAATTTTGAGTTTGTTGAGCTTGGCGTAAATAAAAAGCTCAGAATAAATGGAATTTATGAGGCATATCTAAGATGTAGCAGTGCTAGTACTGAAATATCAAATGATATCTTCATATATTTTGAATATAATAGTGATATTGATGAAGCTCTCTCGAGGCGCCTTTATGCGGGAGTAATAGCTAGCGGCGATGAAAAGGTATATATTAAATATAAGGACAGAATAAGGGAATATGCCCTTAAGTGTGCTAAGGAAGGCCTTATAGATGATGACCTTGCGGCTATTTATTTAAAGGTCCTTACAATAGACGATCCGGAGCTTTTAAATGTATGCTTTTATTACAAGGTCACCTGTAGCAGTCCTGAATATGAAAAGGTAATAGTGCTAGAGGAAGGTCTGAAATCTGAATGCGTTTATGAAATAAAGAACGGCACTGCCTTCATAAAACTTTTGTCTGACAATTATGACATTGTATTCGAGGCTAAGGACGGGGCTAGATATATAAGTAATGCCAAGTACAAGCTTGACAGTCTAATGGATGGATTTGACATAGCTGAATGCTTTAAGATGAGACCTAATGACAGAGATCTTCTTGTAAATTTCATCAGCCTTAGCAGTGAAAATGTAAGGGATGAGGGCGAGCTGGTTGGTATTTATGAAAAGGCAATCCAGATAGATGCCTTTGATGAAAGAAAGAAGAATGAGCTCATTCTTAAGGTAATATCTAATTATTATAATTCTTATTCAGCAGAAAATCTTGATAAGTATCTTGAAAAAATAGATCTTAGGTTTATTTCTGCAAAGGATAGAAGAAGACTTACTGACATGATGGTAAGCCGCGATATGTATCAAAGAGCCTTAGATTCAGTTGAAAAATTCGGAGTTCAGGGCCTTGAGCCAAAGTGGGTGAGAAAGCTAGCTCAGCACCAGCTTGCCATAGGAGAAGGTAAGAACTATGACAAGGAGCTTTTAAATATGCTCAAATACGTTGAAAGAGGCGGAAGATCCACAATTGAAGGTCTTCAGTATCTTGGAAGGTATTTTGAGGGTTCACTGCAAGAAATGTATGAGCTGTGGCAGCAGTGCAAGGTCGCTGGGACTAGCAGCACGATGCTTGAAAAGAGAATTCTTCTTAGAATAATAGGAACGAATGGTTATCTTTCCGGAATGAATGAGATTTTTAAGGATTATTACAAGGTAGGAAGAGAAAAGGGCCTCATAAAGGCTTATGTTTCGCTTTATTCCTATAAGTATCTTGTAAGGGAAAGAAAGCCTTCTGATGAGGTGTTCGAGGCCTGCGGAAAGCTTGGATATTATAAGGAAAATGCAGCCTGCCTTTTAGCTTTGATTAAGTATTATTCAAGAAAGAGCGAGCTCTCTGATGAGGAGCTCTTGATAGCTAAAAATGCTGTAAAGATATGTGAAAGAGAAAATTTCTATATTCATTTCATAAGAAAGCTTGCAAAGTGGTTTGATATTCCTTGTGCCATGAATAATAAGTATTATGTAGAGTATTTTGCAAAGCCGGATTCAGAGGTCTATATTTATTATTATGATGCAGAAAAGGATGATTATGTAAGGCGTAAGATGAGACATCTTTGCTATGGCATTTACATAATGGATTTCATCATTTTTGACGGAGATGAAATAGAGTATTATATTGCCGAGGAAAAGGATGGCTTTGATATCATGATGAGTGATAAGATTACCTATATAGCTGCCCTTGGAAATGATAAGGATTCAGATTATTACAGGTTAAATCAGATATTTGGTGCACATAACCTTAATGATGAGAGAACTGTAATAAAGAATCTTCGTGAATATGCAATAAAGCGTTACGAGGCAGGAAATGTCTTTGAGCTTATGTGATCCTATAATTGCGGCAAGGTAATAAGAAGCAGTGAAAGGCAATAAGATAAGGTAAGGAATAATATAAAGGAGTACTACAGCTATATGTATGCTGGAATTGACATATATGAAAATGGGATATATCTATGTATTTCCGATGCGACGCAGGAACTAGCGGATGCAGAATATATCTCTTATACTCAGGCCGGAAGCAAGGAAGGGGCCATTGCAAGGATAATAAAAAAGCTATCTCTTAGCAAGATAAATGCCCCGCTTATGGTCACAGGGCTACAGGATGAGCAGGTGCTTTCGGAATTAAAGAGCATTACTGAAAATATACTTTATATCAAGCATTCTCAGACCTTTATGTATTATGCGGCATCGCTTGGCGAAACGCTAGTGGGCGAACAGGTCATGATAATTGAGGATGAAGAGGAAAAAGGCTTTTCGTCAATAGTTCTAGATGTCGTAAGGCGCCCAAAGGTCAGAAGAAAGAGCCTTAGCATAGGAAATGTGGATGAAAATATCTTCTTTGTGCTGCATGAGAGAAAAATCGCGGAAAAGGACTTGAATCTTGCAGTAATAAAGCTGTCAGGCGGAAAACATGCATCAGTGGTATTTGTGTTAGGTGAAGCTAATGATGAAAGAATGAAGGATCTTAAAAAGCTTGCTCAGAGCCATAAGGTATTTCTTGGAAATAATCTTTTTGTGCAGGGACTTATCTATGCAGCAGATTATTTATATGGTAAAAACAGCGTAAAGCAGGGATTTTTAAAGGATACCCTGTTCTTCATAGACGACGATCACATTGCCATGAATATCTCGCTTCGCCTAGGAGACGGAGATGAAGGCTATTATCCATTAGTCTACGCAGGCGAGGATATTTCAGCAAGTGCAAAGGTGCAGGTAATTCCGGAAAATCAGAATGAGATAGAGTTTCTTGTGGATGATGTAAGAAGGAAGGAACCGGTACATGAAATAATGACGCTTGGAATAGATGAAAAGTCAGAGAAAAAGCGGTGTTTTGAGCTCACATTGAGATTTGAGGGCAGAAATACTCCTATCGTTAAGATTACCGAGCTTGGTTTTACCAGCCTTTGGCCAAAATCTTACAGAGTATGGGAACAGATACTAAGATAACTAATCATTTGGAAGGTAACTATGGGAAGATTGATCATATGCACCGGTAAAAGAGCTAAGAATCCTTACTATTTAAGCGGTGCAGGAATTAATGTATATTCACTTGATGAGATAGCCTTTGCCATTTTAAGATATAAGACAAGAATAACTACGGCACTTATGTCTTCTGCACTTGCAGATTTTATTGAAAATGAGCTGGAGCTCCCTCAGGTAGCAGTAAGAATGAGAGGACTTCTGTCCTCGAATGCAGGCTTTAGAAATGTGGTTTCACATCTTCTTAATTCCTGCAACTATGCTGATAAGGAAAAGATTAAGCAGGTCCTAGCTTACATAGATAAGTTCTATAACATGAAGCCTTTAGAGAGAGAGGTCCTTGAAGCGGATGAGGCAGCTGAGGAAAAGAACTATGAAGAGGCGATAAATCTATATAAGAGAGTAATCAATACTGAAAAGACTTTTTCAAGCAATGGCTTTGATAATTTGGATGAAGACAGCCGCACTAAGGTATATAACAATGCCGGTGTGTGCTATGCGATGATGGGCTCCTTTGCTAGAGCTTCGAAGTATTTCAGGAAGGCATATGAGGTGTGCGGAACAGATGAAGCTCTGATACAGTATTTTATGGCATTGAAGCTTGCAGGTGATGATAAGGAAATCGATTCTCAGGTAAAGCTCTTAAATCCTAAGGAGTCAATCCTTAAGGCGGTGAGAGACCTTATCTACAGATCGAATGCAGATGCGGAAAATTCAAGTCTTTATATACATGCGCTGAGCCTTGAAAAGCAGTATGAGGACGGGGATTATGCAGGCTATGAGAAGGAATGTAATAAGCTTTTTGAAAGCCTAAAGAGTAATTATAAAAAGGCTAATGCCCCTTTGAATTAAATTTGGTCTTGACTTTTTAAGGGCGATTGAGTAACATTATAAGATATGCAATAAGAATTATAAGGCGGTATTATGCCTATTTATAAACTGGAGGATTTTATGTACAGAGAACTTGCCAAGAATTATGACCCGAAAGCAATAGAGGGTAAAATCTATGATAACTGGCTTGAAAAGAAGTATTTTCATGCTGAGCCGGATTCAAAGAAGAAGCCATTTACAATTGTTATTCCACCACCAAATATCACAGGACAGCTCCATATGGGACATGCCCTTGATAATACAATGCAGGACATTCTTATCAGATACAAGAGAATGCAGGGATATAATGCACTTTGGCAGCCAGGAACAGACCATGCATCAATCGCAACAGAGGTAAAGGTAATTCAGTCCTTAGCAGAAAAAGGCATCAATAAGCATGACCTTGGACGTGAGGGCTTCCTTGAGAAGTGCTGGGAATGGAGAAAAGAGTACGGCGGACGTATCATCAAGCAGCTTAAGAAGCTCGGTTCTAGCTGTGACTGGGACAGAGAGCGCTTTACAATGGATGAGGGCTGCTCAAAGGCCGTTGAGACTGTATTTGTAAAGCTCTATAATGAAGGAAAAATCTATAAGGGCAAGAGAATTGTCAATTGGTGCCCTGTTTGTCATACTTCTATTTCAGATGCAGAGGTTCTTTATCAGGAGCAGGCAAGCCATCTTTGGCATATTAAATATAAGGTAAATGGAGAGGACAATAGGTTCATCGAATTTGCTACTACACGTCCTGAGACAATGCTCGGCGATACAGCAGTAGCTGTAAATCCTAATGATGATCGTTATAAGGATCTTGTAGGAAAGACCTGTCATCTTCCTTTTGTTGATAGAGAAATCCCTATCATAGCAGATGAATATGTAGACGTAGAGTTCGGTACAGGTGTAGTTAAGATCACACCAGCACACGATCCTAACGACTTCCAGGTAGGTCTTCGTCACAATCTTCCTGTAATAAATATTTTAAATGATGATGCTACCATCAATGAGAACGGCGGAAAGTTCGCTGGCATGGATAGATATGATGCAAGAAAGAAAATCGTTGAAGAATTAGATCAGATGGGCCTTCTTGTTAGAATTGAAGACTATGCTCATAATGTCGGAACTCATGACAGATGCGGCACAACAGTAGAGCCAATGGTAAAGGATCAGTGGTTCGTAAAGATGGATGAGATGATTAAGCCAGCAGTTAAGGCCATCCAGGACGGCGATGTTAAGCTTGTTCCTCCATCAATGGATAAGACATACTACAACTGGACAAATAACATCAAGGATTGGTGTATTTCAAGACAGCTCTGGTGGGGACACAGAATTCCAGCATACTACTGTAAGGATTGCGGAAATATTATGGTAGCAACAAAGGATAATGCTCCTTGCGAGTGTTCAAAGTGTCATTCAAAGAATATCCAGCAGGACGAGGATACCCTTGATACATGGTTCTCTTCAGCACTCTGGCCATTCTCAACACTTGGCTGGCCTGATGAAACAGAGGATCTTAAGTATTTCTTCCCTACAGATGTTCTTGTTACAGGTTATGATATCATCTTCTTCTGGGTAATCAGAATGATCTTCTCAAGCTATGAGCATATGGGCACAAAGCCATTTAGCACCGTTATGTTCCATGGTCTTGTACGTGACGCTCAGGGCCGTAAGATGAGTAAGTCTCTTGGTAATGGTATCGATCCTCTTGAGGTAATCGACCAGTATGGTACAGATGCTTTAAGATTCATGCTTATCTCTGGTAGTGCTCCAGGTTCAGATATCAGATATATCCCGGAGAGAGTTGTAGCAGCTAGAAACTTTGCAAATAAGGTATGGAACGCTTCACGTTTCATCATGATGAATATAAACAGCCTTACAGAGGCAGGAATCCAGGTTCCTACAGAAAAGCCTGATGAGTCTACCTTCACAGTAGCAGATAAGTGGATACTTTCAAAGGTAAATGAGCTTGCTGCTGATGCAACAGACAAGCTTGATAAGTTCGAGCTCGGTGTTGCAGGCGATAAGATCGAAGACTTCATCTGGAATGAATTCTGTGACTGGTACATTGAAATGGTTAAGCCTCGTCTTTATGGTGAGGATGCAGCTACTAAGGTTTCAGCAATCTGGACACTTGAGTATGTTCTTACTCAGAGCCTTAAGCTTCTTCATCCATACATGCCATTCGTTACAGAGGAAATCTATGTAGCACTCCGCGAGCAGCTTGGCGGCAAGATGGCTGATGGCGATACAGCCGAGTCTATCATGGTTTCAAACTGGCCTGTAAAGAGAGACGATCTTGTATTTACAAAGGAAGAGCAGGATACCGAGCTTATCAAGGCAGCAGTTAAGAGTGTTCGTGACATAAGAATATCTCTCAATGTTCCGCCATCAAAGAAGGCTCATATTTATGTAGTTTCAGATGATGAGAATGTTAGAAGAGTATTTGAGGAAGCAGGAAGCTTTGCTAAGGCTTTAGCTTGCGCTTCAGACATTACAGTTCAGGCTGATAAGGCAGGAATTGCTGATGATGCACTCTCAGGTGTTATCCCGGGCGCTACTATCTTCGTACCATTTGCCGATATGGTAGATGTAGAAAAGGAGAAGGAGCGTCTTACCAAGGAAAAGGAAAGACTTGAGAAGGAGCTTGAGAGAAGCAATAAGATGCTCTCAAATGAGAATTTCGTAAAGAAGGCTCCAGAGAAGAAGCTTGCAGAAGAAAGAGCAAAGCAGAAGGATTATGAAGACATGATGGAGAAGGTAAAGCAGCAGCTTGCTCATCTTGAAGGTCTTAACTAATAGAAGGAAATTGTTAAATGCCTTAATATTAGGGTATGTATTTTAGTTGATATTGGAGATAAAATGATCAATTTTGAAGAAGAACTCAAAAAGTATCATCCTAGCCTTGAGGTCGATCAGGCAGCGGATAAGATTTATGCAAATGACATGACAGATTTCTCAGATATTCTTGATAAGATTTTAAAGGATAAAAAGAAAGGTTCAGATGATTATGATATGTCCTAAGTGCAAGCATAAATTACCTGCAGATACAATGGTCTGTGATAATTGCGGAGCTAATCTTGAGGTATATGAAAAGCTTTATAGGCTCTCAAGGGCATATTATGATCAGGGGCTTTACGCAGCAAGATCTGGCAATATTTCACTTGCTAAGGCGATGTTAGTTAAGAGCCTTGAGATGGATAAGAGCTTTATCGATGCAAGAAACCTTTTGGGATTATGCTATTTCAGGACAGGTGCTATAGTAGATGCAATCAGTCAGTGGGTTATAAGTAAGCATTTTGCTGACGAGGGTAATCGTGCTGGCTTTTATATGGACAACCTTCAGGGAAATCCGACCATGCTTAATGACCTCGACAATGCCATAAAGAGATATAATAAGGCATTATCGGCGGCAAGGTCTGGAAATGAGGATACGGCAATTCTTAATCTTAAGAGAGCACTTTCCTATAACCCTGATTTTGTTGATGCGCTCAATCTTTTAGCTCTTCTTTATATAAAGCATAAGAAGAAGAGCAGGGCAGAGAGATATTTAAGGCATGTACTTCAGCTTGATGCTGGTAATGCTACTGCTCTAAATTACATGAAAGAGGTAAGACGTGTAAGCTCTGATGGAAGACTTGAAGAGGATAAGAGCAAGGAAATAGAAGAGGATGCTTCAAAGAGCATTGAAGAATTCAAAAAGTTCAAGCTAGATGAGGATAAGCCTAATGTTATGGCCTGGCTCAATCTTCTTATCGGTGCTATTATCGGCATGGCAGTTATGTTCGTGCTTGTAATTCCAACCATTGAGTTCGGTAGAACGAAGAATACGGCAGTTGAAGCTACTATAGATTATTCGACAGAAATAAAGGTGAAGGATTCTATGATTTCTTCACTTGAGGATAAGGTAGAGCTTGTCGAGAAGCAGAAGGAAGAGGCTGAAAGAAAGCTTAAGGAAATGGATGATAGCAAGGTAGACCTTACGGTATATGAGGATTATTTTAATGCGCTATCAGAGTATTTAGAATTGCAGAAGATGGTAGAGCCATCCAGTAAGGATTATCAGACTGTTGCCAAGAAGCTTACTAGCGTTGATCTTACAAAAATTGAAGACAAGAGCGCTGTGAAGGCTTTTAAGAGCATGCAGGATAATGTTCTTTCCATGGCAGCTGAGCCTATGTTCAAGGAAGGTAAGGAAGAGCTCGACGATGGAAATTATGATAAGGCAGCAGAGCTGCTCCAGCAGTCAGTGGATTATGGCTATATAACAGACAGAAGTCTATACAATCTGGCAAAGGCTTATCAGAATCTTGGTAAGGCTAAGAAGGCTGTAAAGTACTTTGACATGGTTGTAGAAAAGTTCCCTGATTCAGATCTTGTAGATTATGCAAAGGGGAGAGCAGATACCTTAAGAGATGATGCAGCAGGCACCGGAGAAGATGAGGATTCAGACGCTGAAGGAACAGGTGAAGAATCTGGTGAAGAATCTGGCGAAGAATCTGCAGAAAATTAATTATTAATGAATTATAAAGGCAGTGATATGCAAGAAAATACGCATATTGCTGTCTTTTTTTGAACTCTATAAGTTTGTTAATACCTTGACAAACAGAAAAATTTATGATAATATATGAAACGGTTATATCTAGTTTGTTGGCATTACACATTATGCCGTTTAGTTGTTAAGATGCACGTTGAGAAAATCAGGTGTAAAAATAATGGAGGTATAAGTTTTATGGCAAAAGCGAAGAATAAGAAGAATGAAAAGAATCTTATCGCTGAAACAGCAGCAAAGATAGTAGGATCATCTAAGGTGGTTTTAGATGATTTAAAGGAAAAGGCAAAGCCGGTTATTGAGGATGTTAAGGAAAAGGCAAAGCCAGTAATCGAAGATGTTAAGGAAAAGGCTAGTCCTGTTATCGAAGAAGTTAAGGAAAAGTCAGCTCCAGTAGCTCAGGCAGTTAAGGAAAAGACAGAGCCAGCAACAAAGATAGTTAAGGAAAAGGCAGCAGCAGCTACAGAGACAGTTAAAAAGAGCGTTAAGAGCGTTACAGAGAAGTTTGTAGATCAGCAGGTATTCGTTCAGTACAAGGGCAAGGAAGTTCTTGTAAAGGACATCGAAAAGCAGGCTGAAGAGCAGTATGTAAATGATGGAAATAAGGCAGGTGTTCTTAAGGAAATCAAGATCTATATCAAGCCAGAGGATAATGCAGCTTATTATGTAATCAATGATTCATATTCAGGCAAGGTTAGCTTCTAATAGCTCTAGATTTACAAAAAAATAAAATAGTGCAGGCTGATGAGCCTGCACTATTTTTTAAGTTTAGGGTGTGCTCTACAAATAGTAAAAGCAAAGCTTAGCTTAGGGTGTGTTGCGAAATAGTAAAAGTAAAGCTTAGCTTAGGGTGTGTTGCGAAATAATAAAAGTAAAGCTTAGGAAATCAAAAAAACATACTAATAACACAATAAGAACACAATTATATCACAAAATAGGTTTATCATATAAGTTGTAAAATAAATATAGGGAAGAGAAAATTTTAGAATGGTTTTTAAAAAGTAAGGTACCTGAAAAATTTTAAATTGGGATTAAAATTAGATTTTAAATTTAGGTTATAAAATAAAATTATAAAAAGGGTTTATATTGGAGGTAATAAAAATGAAGCTAATGAAAAGAATAGCAGTATTAGTCGCCACAGCGGCAGTATTCGGAGTTGTAGCAGGAGCTTCTATGCAAGCCATAAACTGGTATCAGGCAAGAAAAGGTGATCTGACCCGAAACACAATATCAGAAAATGTTAAAGATGCATCCAAAATAGAAGCAACATCTACAGCATCAGGAACAGAAACAGTAATGGCGACGGCAACAGCAACTGATCTTTCGACGGTTGTATCAAATGTAATCCCATCCATAGTGGCAATCACATGTACAGTTAAGACAGAAACACATTCTTTTTTTGAAGATTTCTTTGGACCCCAGGAAAGTACAGCAGCTGGTACAGGAATAATAGTAGGAGAAAATTCAGAAGGAATTCTTATAGCAACTAATAATCATGTTATAGAGGGAGCGACGGACATAGTAGTTACCTTTATAGATGATTCAACAGCGAAGGGTACCATAAAAGGCGCAGCTTCTGCAGATGATCTTGCAATAGTACTTGTAAAATTTGATGAATTATCAGATGAGACAGCAGCTGCAATAAGAATTGCATCAATTGGAAATTCAGATTCTCTTGAAATGGGAGATATGGTAATAGCAATCGGAAATGCACTAGGTTATGGACAGAGCACTACGGTCGGCTATATCAGCGCGACAGAGCGTGAAGTTACCATAGATGGCATAACTCTTAATCTAATTCAGACAGATACAGCCATAAATCCAGGTAATTCAGGCGGAGCTCTCATAAATACAAAGGGAGAGGTCATAGGAATAAATTCTTCTAAGTTTGCCGCTACAGAGGTAGAGGGAATGGGCTATGCGATTCCTATTAACTCAGCAGTTCCTATTTTAAATGATCTTACAGAAAGGGAAGAGCTTGCAGAAAGCGAGCAGGGATATCTTGGTATTAATGGAAATGACATTACTGCAGAATATGAATCGCTCTTTAATCTTCCATCAGGAGTTTATGTATCAAAGATCTTAGAGGATTCCCCGGCAGAGCAGGCGGGCCTCAATGTAGGCGATATCATAGTAGGAATTAACAATACGGATATAGATACTAAAGAGGATATAGCAGAGGTTCTCAGCTATACAAGAGCAGGAACAGAGGTAGAACTGAGGATAAAGTCGCTTCAGGACGGCGAATATGTTGATAAGACAATAAAGGTTACCCTTGGAAGTAAAGCGGGTAAATGATAAATTTTAAAAGCTCTTTTCAATTTATTGGGTTGATATTTACAAAAAAAACATCTGTCATCAGAAATGATGGCAGATGTTTTTTGTGTGAATATTATTTAATTAATTTTCTTTCTTTTCCTCGGTAGTATTTTCTTCCTCGGTAAGATCGTCGTCGTAATCATCATCAAAATCATCATCGAAATCATCGAGATATTTTGGTGTAGCAAAACGGTAAACTGCATAAGCGATAGCAGCAACAGTAGCAACAGCACCAACGATTGCAAGAACGAAGATAACGCTGCGCTTCTTATCAGCATACTTATCCTCTGCAACTTCAACAGCAGTATTTTCTTTTGCGGCACTCTTTGCCTTACTTGCTTCGATGAGATCGTTTATCTTAGTGCGACCAGCGTCAGTAAGATCATTGATCTTTGTCTTTCCAGCATCTACAAGGTCGTTGATTTTGGCGTTGCTAGTCTTAATGAAATCATCAAGCTTTTCACGATCAAGCTTCTTACTTGCAAGAATTTCCTTAAGGTCACTTAATTTAATTTTCATAATTTTGTTCCGTCCCTTCCTAAAAAAAAATTTTTAAACCTTCTAAAGCTTATTATACACTACTTTGCAGACAGTTGCAACAAAAAAAGTTTAAATATTTTTAATTTTCTACTTGAAACATTTGCAAAAAAGTATTATACTAATATCATACAAAAAAAGCGTTGAAATGCTTAATTTTATTGAATGTAAACGCTTTCAATATTTTCAAGGCTTTGAGGCACTTTTTAACATGCAATTATTCAACGATAGTCTCTTTGTGTAAATGTTTGGTGGCTTATTTGGTTTGGGAAATAAATAATTTAAAAAATATTACGGAGGATCTTATGAGCTTTATTGAAGGCATTAAGGAGAAAGCAAGAGAGAACATTAAGACTATTGTTCTCCCGGAATCAATGGATGAAAGAACTTATGCAGCAGCAGAAATCACACTTAAAGAAAAGAATGCAAATCTCATAATCATTGGTACAGATGAAGAAATTGCTGCACATAAAGGAAATTATGATATTACAGGGGCAAAGATAATTGACCCTAGAAAGTATGATCGTTTTGATGAGTATATCGACAAGCTTGCAGAACTCAGAAAGTCAAAGGGTATGACTAAGGAGCAGGCACGCGACATCATGCTTAAGGACTATATGTACTTTGCAGTTATGATGGTAAAGATGGGCGATGCAGATGGCGTTGTTTCAGGTGCATGCCATTCATCAGCTAATACACTTAGACCTTCACTTCAGATCTTGAAGGCGGCTCCAGGTGCAAAGCTTGTTTCAGGTTTCTTCCTTATGGTATGCCACCATATGGATCCAGCTGTTGAAAATCAGACCTTTGTATTTAGTGATTGTGGCTTAAATCAGAATCCATCACCAGAGGAAATGGCATCAATCGCAGAGCAGAGTGCAGAGAGCTTCGAATCCTTAGTTGGAAAGAAGGCAAAGCTTGCATTCCTTTCTCATTCAACTCATGGTAGTGCAAAGCATGCAGATGTTACAAAGGTTACTGATGCAGTAAAACTTACTCACGAGCTTCATCCAAATCTTGTCTGCGACGGCGAGCTTCAGCTTGATGCAGCTCTTATCCCGGAAGTCGCAGCTTCAAAGGCACCAGGAAGTGAAGTAGCAGGTCATGCAAATGTCCTTATCTTCCCGGATCTCGATGCAGGAAATATCGGTTATAAGCTTGTTCAGCGTCTTGGCGGAGCAGAGGCCTATGGTCCTCTTACTCAGGGTATTGCAGGCTGCGTTAATGACTTAAGCCGTGGCTGCAGTGCTAAGGATATCGTTGGTGTTATTGCAATCACAGCAGTTCAGGCTCAGGTACTTGAGGGTGACAGAAAGTAAGCTTGAAATTACAATATTTTAATAATTAAGTATGCATTTGTAAACGCTTACAAAAGTCTCTTCCTTTAGCTGGTTGAAAAAATATTTTTTTGGTTTACAAGCTAAAGATTTTATATTATAATAATTCGTGGCAGAGGCATGGTCGTGCTTCTGCCACTTATAAAGTAAAAAATGGAGGATAAAATGAAGATATTAGTTGTAAATTGCGGCAGCAGTTCTCTTAAGTACCAGCTCATCGATATGGATGGAGAAAAGAAATTAGCTTCAGGTATATTTGACAGAATTGGTGAATCGACAGGAGCTGGCGGAAAGCATGTATATAAGCCAACAGGCAAAGAAAAAGTAGAAGATATCGTAGACATCGAAAATCATGCTGTTGCAGTTGAGCTTTTAATTAAAACTCTTACAGATCCTAATATTGGTGTTATCAAGAGCCTTGATGAAATAGATGCATTAGGACATAGAATCGTACATGGCGGCGAGTATTTCTCACATTCAGTACTTATTGATGAGGATGTTAAGAAGAAGATCAAAGAGGTAAGCCCTCTTGCACCTCTTCACAATCCAGCTCATCTTATGGGAATTGAGACCTGCGAAAAGCTTTTCCCAGGTGTTCCTCAGGTTGCTGTATTTGATACAGCCTTCCATCAGACAATGCCACAGAAGGCATTCTTATTTGCTATCCCATATGAGTACTACAAGAAGTACAAGATCCGTCGCTACGGATTCCATGGAACAAGCCATGATTATGTAAGTAAGCGTGCAGCAGAGTTCCTTGGCCTTGATCTTTACAATTCAAAGCTTATCATCTGTCATCTTGGAAGCGGTGCTTCAGTTACAGCTGTAAGAGATGGTGTTTCTGTTGATACAAGTATGGGTCTTACACCACTTGATGGCCTTGCAATGGGCACAAGATCAGGAAATATAGATCCATCTGTTATTGAGTACCTTGTGAAGAATGTAGGAATGAGCATTGACGAGGTTATGAATGTCCTCAACAAGAAGTCAGGTCTTTATGGAATTTCAGATGGCATGTCATCAGATTTCCGTGACCTTGAAAGCGAAGAGGCAGATAATCGTAATGAGGCAGCTCATCTTGCAATTTCAATCTTCTGCTACAGAGTAGCTAAGTACATCGGAAGCTATGCAGCAGCAATGAATGGTGTAGATGCTATTGTCTTCACAGCTGGTATCGGTGAGAACAACCCAATGGCAAGAGCTAGAATATTAAAGTATCTTGAGTTCCTTGGTGTTAAGGTTGACGATAAGGCAAATGATGTAAAGGGAGAAGACAGAATCATTTCTACTCCTGATTCAAAGGTACTTGCAGCAGCAATTCCTACAAATGAGGAAATCGCCATTGCTAGAGATACAAAGGAAATCGTTGAAGACTTAAAGAACTAAGTGGCAAAGAACTAATGGTTCAAAGAGCTGATGGTTCAAAGAAGTGATGCTTAAAAGCGATAATATAAGGTCTGGCGCTAAAGAGTTTAGCCGTCAGACCTTTTTTATATTTTTTTTCATTTGAATTAAGTTTTTCTTTTAATTTTGAGGCTTATGATGTATAATGTAATGGATGCGGATTAGCGTATTCAGTTAATTGGCAAATAATGTAATAAGGGTGTAATAAATGGCTGACAATAAAAATAATTATTATGTACCAGTTAAGAAAAAGAAAATTAATGGAGTAAGGCTTGAGGTCGCAGTCTTCATGGCGATTCTCATTGTTGTGCTTATTGCGGTTATCATAGGAATGGCCGTGTATAATTCGAAGAATAAGAGCAGCGCTAGTTCTAGTGTAAGCAATGATGATGGAACTGCGTCGGTTTCATTAGCTGATGATAAGGGAGAGATAAAAACTCATAAGCTCTGTGATGATCTTAAGGCAGTTGTAGATAATGTAAATGCTTATTCTGATGCATCAAATAAGTGCGAAGGCGGAGAGGTTTTTGCAGCAAGTGTAATAAATATTGATGGATTAGAATATCTTAAAATATCTAGCAATACCATTTCTGTTTATTATCAGAATCAATTTTTTGATGATGAGAATGTAAGCAGCTTCCATAAAAAGGAAGGTATGGTAATTATCTCTAATGGCAGCAGAAGTGTCAGCTATGAAAGAGAGTATGACCTTTTAGGAAATGCTGCCGCCCTTCTTCCGGTTGAAATAAAGACCTCAGATGATAGCTCTGATTATATAGTTTTTTTCCATACTGCAGAGGATGGAACGGTTTCAGATATCTGGGCAGTAGATGAAGAAAGACTTAATGATTATGAGTCAGTAAGCGTAGAAGATACTCTTTCAGCGCTCTTTACAAGCAAAATTGTATTAAAGGATCCGCCTCAGACATCAAGAGCACAGGCAACTACTTCAAAAGAGACAGGAAATGCAGAAACGGGCGGAGCTTTATCAGAAGCAGCAGTTACAGATACACAGGCAGATGCTCTTGCTGCAAATGCAGTGGAAGGTATTGCGGCAGGTAATGTTGCAGAAACTGCAGCAGAAACTGCATCAGAAACTGCATCAGATATAACTGCAGAAACTGCATCAGATATAACTGCAGAAACTGCAACAGATATAACTGCTGGAAATACTCCTATATCAAATACTACCACAGCAAATACTACAGCTGAAAGTACAGAAGCTTCTGGTTCTGGCAATATCCTTGAGGTTACCTTTAATGGAAGCAAAACGGCGGTGTATCCATATTTTACTAATAGTGAGACTTCAGGTACAGGAGCCGAAAAGCTCAGCTTTAATAAGGAGCAGGTAATTACCTACGAAAGTAATGCTGTAAATATCAGATGCGAGGTTACAAACTCAGAAGGTAAATACCTAGGAAAGCTAGGACTTGACATTGTAAGAAGTGAGAGCGGTCTTGTAGTTAAAAATGCGACCTATGCTTCTTATGCACCTGCAAATGAAGAGGATTTTGGAACTGTAGCAGTAATAGAACCTTTCGAGGCACCTTTATATGATGAAAAGTATCTTACCATTTACGGAATTGGAAATAGAAGATACCTCATCGAAAAGGACGAGAGTATAAATAAGACAAAGATCAGCTCCTCAGACCTTCAAAAGGGCGATGATGGATATAAGAGATATGTAGGAAGTGATTCATCTATTAAGTCTCATGTTGGAATTGATGTATCAAAGTTCCAGGGGAATATTGAATGGGACAAGGTAAAGGGAGACGGCGTTGAATTTGCAATAGTAAGACTAGGTTATAGAGGCTATTCAGAAGGAAATGTTTATATTGATCCTTTTTATAAGAATGCAATGGAGGGAGCAGCAAAGGCAGGAGTTGATACAGGTATCTATTTCTTCTCTCAGGCCATTAATGTTGATGAAGCCATTGAAGAGGCAGAGCTTTGCATAAAAGAGCTTGCTCCATACAAGGTAAAATATCCTGTAATTATAGACGTTGAGTTCATTGCCAATGATGATGGAAGAGCAAATAAGCTGACCAGACAAGACAGAACAGATATCGTAAAGGCTTTTTGTGAAAAGGTGAAGGAGGCTGGATATGTGCCAGGCTTCTATGCTAATACAAAATGGTCTGTAATGGGACTTGATCTAGCGCAGCTGCAGGAATATGATTTCTGGTTCGCAAACTACAACGACACCTTCTCATATCCATATGAATATGAGATGTTCCAGTACTCAGAGTCAGGTTCGGTAGCAGGAATAGTAGGAAATGTTGACTTGAACATTTGTTTCAAAGATTATTAAAAACTGCTTGACAAATGAAAAGTAAGACTATATAATGTTAATGTTGTTATGCAGAAAATTGTAGTAAAATGCCGTGCAAGAGGCATATTAATTCAATTGTCGGAGAGAGATCAATTTTAAGAGGAGGTGCTACAAATGGGAGCAATTTGTCCAAAGGGTAAGCATTCAAGAGCTAGAAGAGACAGCCGTCGTGCACAGTGGAAGATGACTGCACCAGCACTTGTAAAGTGCCCACAGTGCGGTGCACTTACAATGCCACACAGAGTTTGCAAGAACTGTGGAACATACAATAAGAAGACTATTGTAGAGGCTGACAATAAGTAATTTTTAATTACTTATAAATTCTAAGAATACAAATATACCGTCGTGATGTGAATCACGGCGGTTTTTTGTATGCATTTAAAATGGGCTTTAAAGATGAGATTCTTTAAGGCCCATATATTTTTAGTATAAAAGGTAAAACAGATATTCTTATGCAAGGGTAAGTTTAGCAAAGGCTGCAATCAGCTTTTTAATGCCAAAATCATCAAAGTCTACTGTGACCTCAAAATCCTTGCCTATGTTCGAGATTTCCTGAACGGTTCCTGCTCCGAGTTTAGGA